>Ga0172375_10000773_pt1 | contig 51819 bp, 50 predicted proteins | sample LakKiv1m_FD_114537 | JGI IMG/M metagenome (GOLD analysis project Ga0172375, IMG submission 114537) | Freshwater microbial communities from Kabuno Bay, South-Kivu, Congo - kab_092012_11.1m | ecosystem: Environmental > Aquatic > Freshwater > Lake | place: Democratic Republic of the Congo... | reverse complement strand
GAGTCTTATTACTCATTATCCGTTTTATTTTAAGACCTTTTTCTTCGCTGTCTTTCACAATTTTGCGCCGCGCGACGAAACCGCTGCCGGCTTCAGGGCCGGACTGTTCAACCGAAAGGTGACGGATCAGATAAGAGAGTTCGTAGCCACCGTGCTGTTGCCGGCCAGAGAAGGAGCCACGGGGAGCCTCATCGGTCCGTTCCGTCTCTTTGCCGACCGGACAAGGAAGCCTTTCTTTGAGCGCTTAGGCTGGCTTGTGATCCGCATTCGGCCGACCGGAGTATACTACTCGCGATATAAGCTGCTCGATTTTGTTGTTGATCTGAGAACACGAGTCGCACTGTCAACAATAATGGGCAGCTCAAGCCGAATCTACGTGCTGAAAAAAAAGCTGCCGAGTCGTCATCGTGAGACGCAACGCGTTACCGAGAACAGGACTTGATCCCGGTGGAATGGAAATTCATGTGAATCCTCGGCCCCCGACATCCATCAACGCGGTCAAACCATTTCGCGGTCAAACGAGTGACTTTGTCGTGCCGGCGGGGTACCTCAGGAGCGAAGTCAGGTCGTCCGTTCGAAGCGGAGGAGGTGCCCCGACGGTTTCACTGACCCGAAAGCGCACTGCTATCAAGCTCTTGGAAGTAGGTCTGTCGTAAGGATGAGAATTACCGTCATAGGAGGAGGGTTGGCGGGAAGCGAGGCCGCGTGGCAACTGGCACACCGGGGTCTTTCCGTGCGGCTTTTCGAGATGAAGCCTGCGAAGTCCTCGCCCGCTCACACTTCCCCCGATCTGGGAGAGTTGGTCTGCTCCAATTCGCTCAGGTCCGCAGTGTTGACCTCCGCCGCCGGTTTGCTGAAAGCCGAATTGCGATTGCTGGATTCGCTGGTCATGAGGGCCGCGGACGCCACCGCGGTACCCGCAGGCAAGGCGCTTGCCGTGAACCGAGAACTCTTCGCCAAGTTCATAACTGATAACGTCTCGATGTGCGGCAACATAAGCATCCAGCGGCAAGAGGTAACGAGAATCCCTCCCGCGGAAGAAGGCCCGGTTATAATCGCTACGGGCCCTCTCACTTCTGAGCCTCTAGCGGAGGATATAATCCGTGTACTGGGCTCCGCAGGCCTATCGTTTTATGACGCCATAGCCCCGATCGTTACGGCCGAATCCCTGGACATGAGCAAGCTATTTCGGGCCTCCAGGTACGGGGAAGGCGAAATCGAAGGCGATTATCTGAACGCTGCCATGGATGAAGCCACGTACAGGGCGTTCGTGGCCGAGATCCTTGCTGCCGACAAGGTTAACCCCCACCCTTTCGAGACCATCCCCCATTTCGAGGGATGCCTTCCCGTGGAAGAATTGGCCCGGAGAGGGCCCGACACCTTGGCCTTCGGGCCAATGAAGCCGGTGGGCCTGACCGATCCGGCAACGGGCAAGCGCCCCTTTGCCGTGGTTCAGCTCAGAGCTGAAAATCGTGAGGGCACTCTGTTCAACCTGGTGGGCTTCCAGACCAAGATGACTTACCCCGAGCAGGAGCGGGTACTCCGGATGATTCCGGGACTGGACAAGGCAGACTTCGTGCGGCTGGGATCGGTCCACAGGAATACCTATATTGATGCACCGCGACTCCTGGACAGGTTTTCGCGCTCCAAGGCGAACCCTCATGTTTTCTTCGCGGGTCAGATAACCGGCGTCGAGGGTTATATAGAGTCCACAGCTTCAGGGCTTGCGGTAGGCATCATGGCAGGATTGCTGGCTCTCGGCGCTTCCCCGGAGCCGCCGCCGCCTTCCACCGCGGTGGGAGCGTTGCTCAAGCACACGCAGGATGAGCCGTCACGGAAGTACGAGCCGATGAACGTGAACTTCGGTATTGTCTCGGAGCCGCCGAAAGGGACGCCCAAGAAACGCAGAAAGGAAGTAATTGCCGACCGCGCGCTTGAAGATATCGCAGCCTGGAAAGACCGTATGGAAGGCCTCTGGAGCCTTACTCGCGCCGAAAGAAATGATGGTCTTGATTGAACGTCGCGTCAGAATACAAGTGTTGCGTTAAGCCCAATGGCCGCTACTGATTGTTCCATGTAGAAGTCATAGGCGCTCGCGTCGAACCCAATGGCGTTGCTCTTGACTGCAACGGTACCGTAAAGCTCGTGATATCTGTAGGAAGCATAGATACCGAAAAGCACTCTGGAATTCACGTGCATACTTCCTTCCGCCCTGAATTCCAGGTACCCGCCTTTCTTGCCGAACCCGTCGTGATCCAGGTAAAACTCGCCCCGCCGCATTTGGTGGAGCACTCGGGTCCGGGCGTACGGCGATGCAATCACTTCGAAACGCGCCTTCCACCACGGCAAGTACATCGAGGTTTGAAGCCCTATGAACGGGAAATTGGTCGTGAGCTCGTCCCTGAGCATGGAAGCGTCATCGTCGCGCATGATGCCTCGATAGATCCAGTCCTCGTGCCTGAATCCACCCGTAATACTAAAACGATAACCGCCCTCATTGTAGAGGTGGTAAAGCCCCGCTACCTCCCAGTCTTTATAGTACGGGAGTGACCGCCATTCGTAGGTTTCCAGGTTCGTGGCCTGAGGGAGCCCAGTGGCCCGAGTGATTCCCTCTTCGAGGGCGAGGACGCTGAATGCTCCGCAGAGGCGGCCGGAAAACCACGAAGCAGGAGAAACTTCTACCACCCCGGATATGACCGGTGTGTGCGGATTGAAATCAGTCTTCCATTTGTCGTACGGCGGCCGCTCTTCATCCATGTAACGGAGAGCTTGATGCGCAAAGACGTATGCGACTCTTCCCGACGAATCAATGCCCATGTTAAAGGGCAGCCTCAGCGTCGGCAGAAAGTCCAGCAACTGAGCCTGAACCGTCGAAGCTGAAATCACCAGCATTACGAGCACTATCAACAGTCTGAGCTTGACCCGCATAGTCAATCCCTTCCCCGGAAATCTTGTCATCATAGTTAGCGACGCCATTATAGACGTAAAAAACCGAAAAAACAAAGAGAAAGTTTGAGTGCTGGTTATGTTGTTTTTTAGTGAAGAGCCGCGGCAGACATTGAAAATCGGGCGGCCCCCTTGTACAATGCGCCACTCTGGACGCACTGATGCCGGGCTCATGGAAGATGTTCAATGGAACTGCCTGAAAGAACCATTTATACCATTTCGGAACTGACCGAACTCATCAGGGAACTCTTAGAGAACGAGTTTCCTTCAGTCTGGGTTCAGGGAGAGATCTCCAATTTCCGGCCTGCTCCTTCAGGACATCTCTACTTCACGCTGAAGGATGGCCAGGCTCAAATCAGATGCGTGATGTTCAAGATCCAGAGCCGGTTCCTGAAGTTTAGACCGGATGCCGGGCTTCAGGTCATCGCGTGGGGCCGCCTCGGTGTTTACGCTCCCAGAGGCGAATACCAGCTCATATTGGACACCATGGAGCCTATGGGTCTCGGGAGCCTGATGCTCGCGTTCGAGCAGCTCAAGAAAAGGCTTGCGCAAGAGGGCCTTTTCGATGCAAGCCAAAAAAAGGCCGTCCCGGAATTTCCGCTGACAATAGGTATCGTGACCTCGCCCAGGGGCGCTGCGGTCCGGGACATGATCCGTATCATAAGGCGACGCTTCCCCGGGACGAGCATCCTGGTCAGCCCGGCCTCGGTCCAGGGAGACAAGGCGCCCGAGGAAATTGTCGCAGCACTGAAGAGGCTATGCCGGGCCGGCGGAGTTGACGTGATCATAGTGGGCCGTGGAGGCGGGTCCGTGGAGGATCTGTGGGCTTTCAACGACGAAAGAGTCGTCCGAGCGGTGGCTGAATGCCCCCTGCCCGTGGTGAGCGCGGTAGGCCATGAGACGGATGTGACTCTCACCGATTTTGCCGCTGATCTGAGGGCTTCCACGCCTTCCGCGGCAGCGGAACTGCTCGTGCCGGACCGCCGGGATCTCACCGACGGAATCCTGCACCTTGCGGCACGGCTGAGAAATGCAGTCCGCTACGTGCTCAACAAGAGCAGAGAGGGCGTCCAACAGACGCTCAAACGGGTTCACGACCCCAGAAGACAGCTCCAGGAAAGGCGGATGACCCTTGACGATCTCGCAATGAGGCTGGGTAAAGCCGTGAAGAGGCACTCCACAGAGCTGAGAACCGAAACCGAGGCAGTGGCGAAACGGCTGCGGCCCGAGTATTTGCTCCGATCCATGGAAAAATACCGCCAGGAGAGCCTGGATCTTACGGCGCGGCTCCAGCGGGCGGCCCGCCAGTCCTTGAATTCCCACAGGCAGTCTCTGGAGAGCCTTGCCGCAGGCCTGGACAATCTGAGTCCCTTTGCGGTCCTCTCAAGAGGTTACTCGATCACTTTGCGTCCGGATACCGGCGAGGTGATAAGCGACTCGAAGACAGTTGGACTAGCCGATCAGGTCACGGTGCGGCTGCACCGCGGCCAACTTTCATGCGTAGTCAAAGACAAACTGGATGAAGCCGACCCCGAGAGCGCGGATTGACCATCAAAAGGAATTACTGTGAAAAATCAAATTGATCCCAAGGACATACTCCCTTTTCTCGATGCCGTCACAAGAGAGGCGGGCGGAGCGATACTCTCCCATTTCCGGGGCGACATCCGCATCGAGCGCAAGGATAATGCCGCAGGAGGAATTGACATAGTCACCGATGCGGATAGGGAATCCGAGGAAATAATCATGGAAGCCATCCACCGGGAGTTTCCCGGACACGATATTCTCACGGAAGAGACTGAGACGGAGAGCTCGGGATCGAGCTGGCTATGGATGGTGGACCCCCTGGACGGAACGGTGAACTTTGCTCACGGGGTGCCGCATTTTGCGATTTCCATCGCGCTGCAGCACGAGGACTCTTTGGTGGCGGGGGTGATCTACGATCCCATCCGGGAGGAGAACTTCTGCGGCGTCCGGAGCCGGGGGGCCTTTCTCAACGGCAATTCCATTCGAGTATCTGTTTGGGAGAGTCTCTCCACAAGTGTTGTGGCAACAGGATTTCCTTACGACCGGGCACGTTCGCCTGAGAACAACGTGGCTGAGTTTTCCAGAGTAGTGACACGGGTCCAGGGGATCAGGCGGTTCGGCGCAGCGGCCCTGGATCTGGCCTATGTTGCCTGCGGCAGGTATGACGGCTTCTGGGAACTGAAGCTCAAGCCGTGGGACCAGGCCGCGGGAATGCTGATCGTAGAGGAGGCGGGGGGCCTGGTCACGGATTTGGCCGGTAACTCCACCGACCCTACAACATGGGCCGTTGTCGCGACCAACGGACTTATCCACGATGAGCTGTTGGGGCATCTAACGGCCGCACGGGAAGGTAAATGGCATGTGTGATACCATTTCCCGGTCAAACGAGTGACTTTGTCTTGCCGGCGGGGCACTTCCGGAGCGAAGTCAGTGGTCTGTTAGAAACGGTGGAGATGCCCCGCCGGTTTCACTGACCCGAAAGCGCACTGGTATGAGTCATTCCCCGACCGCGTTATCCGCGTGGAGTTTCCCCCTTGCGAGGGACGCAAAAATGCCGAGGACGCACAGCACGGTAAAGATTATGAAGATTATGTGCACGCTCTTTAGGAAGAGGGGATAATTCGCGGGGCTGATCTGGACTCGACCTATGTTTACAGAGAATACCATAGTGGCTATCCCCATGCTGAACATCTGTCCCAGCAGCCTCATGGAACCCACCGACCCGGCGGCAATGCCGTAGAAACGCTTATCAACCGAACTTACAATGGCGTTCATATTGGGGGAGGAGAACAAAGCAAACCCGAAGCCGAGCAATGCGAGATCCGCGGCTATGAAAGTTATGCCGGTATCCCAGCCAACGAAGGTCAGGATGAACAGACCTGCCGCGGTTATGGCCATACCCGCGGAAGCAACCTTCTGGGGCTCGATGCGGTCCGACAGAGTCCCGGCAAGTGGCGAGAACAGGGCCATCACTATGGGTTGAGCCACCAGAACCAGTCCGGCCGCTCTGGGACTGAGTCCCTTGATGTACTGAAGGTACAGGCTGATTATGAACGTTGTTGCAAAAGTGGCGCTGTAATTTATCAGCGCGGCCGCGCAAGAGAACGCGAAAGTCCTGTTGGCCACAAACAAGTCCATATTGAAGACCGGCGTGGGGACTTTCAATTCCCATCTGACGAAAGACACAATGAAAACAAGGCCGGCACCGATGGTCCAGAGGCTCAAGTGTGACGGCAACACCGAGACCCCGTACATCGTCAGCATTATTCCCAGACCGTACAGGAACGAACCTGTTAAATCCAGTTTGTCGCCCCTGGCGTCGGCCCATTCCCCGGATAGTTTCCAGAACGAAAAGTATACAGTCACCATGCCCAGCGGTATGGTCACCGCGAAGACGCTTCTCCACGTGAAGTAATCGGTGAGAAGACCCCCCAGAAAAGGCCCTGCCGACAACCCGATGTATACGGCCGCCACGGTGATGCCTATGGCTCGACCTCTCTCCTGGGGTGGGAAAACAGATGTTATGATCGCCATGCCCGTAGCAAAATTCATCGCGCTTCCCAATCCTTGCAGCACGCGGGAGGCCAAGAGCATCCATGAATTGAGAGACACTGCAGTGAGACAAGAAGACAGCGTGAACACGGCAATACCGGTTACAAAGACCTTCTTGCGGCCATAGATGTCCGCCACTTTGCCGAAAGGGATCAGGAATACCGCGCAGGAAAGAAGATAAGCCGTAGCAACCCACGTGAGGAGGATGGCGTCCAGTTGAAACTCTTTCTGTATGGCTGGCAGGGCCACGTTTGTGGCAGACCCCATGAAGGGGGTCAGGAAGGAACTCACGGTGGCGACATAAAGCACGGATCGCTTCGTCGCTGAATCAGTCATACGTTCACTCTGTTCCGGATACGGGCCTGTCGAAGTTCTCGGACTTGCGGCCTGTCAAGGCAGCTGCCAATATTTCAACCGATTTCGGTGTTCGAAGTAACGGCCATGTCGAACCAGGCTCTGGTGGGGCAGGCATCCTGCCTGCCCAAGAATGGCGGGCAAGATGCCCGCCCCACCACGGAATGGCCATTGTAAAACACTATTTTTGGGAAATGATATGATTGATTTTTTCAGCCGTCACTCCAACGAAGAAGCGGAAAAAATAAAAGATCGCGTCACGCGGCTCCAGGCCCTCAGCAACCATCATCCGACTCAGTTGAGACCTACTGAAGGTCTTTCCGATCCATACGCCGGCGGATGTCCGCTCTATCCAGCGCTGAAACCCGAGAGGCCCATACACGTTCGGAACCCCTACGAAAACCCTGCCTCCATGCCGGGTAATCCGAGCCATCTCCTTCAACGCGGCCGCCGGGTCGTCCAGATGCTCGATAGTGCTGCTGTTCCAGCACAGGTCCACGCTGCCGTCCCTGAAGGGCAAGCTCATGAGATCCGCGACAACCAGCGTCAGACCTGCATCACGGCGTCTGGCCTCCTGAAGTGCTTCCAGGTCTATGTCGGCTCCAAGACTGAGCTTGATCCGATTGTCCCCGCCAAGTATCGAGGACGCGTACGCCGGTCCCGACCCGGCCTCAAGGACTATGCTCTCACGCCCCCCGAGGCCGCTGGAAAGAAGATACCGCACCAGCTTCAGATTCAACCGCCCGCGCAACCAGTCGTAAAAACCGTAGAGCATCGTTCCGGGCGATCCCAGCTGCCAAGCCTTTTGAGCCACCTTCACCCGCCCTTCCGTGCCACCGCCAGGATGGAACTGCCGAACGGCACATCCCATCTTCGGAGGAAGTTTCTTTCAAGGTTCGTTATCTTGAACAGCAGATCATTGACCGCGGGGGGAAGAGGTTTCAACTCGGACCGGGGAGGGCCTTCCACGCGGGGGGATAAGTACTTCAGTGCCAGACGATACGCTGCGATGGCGGGCAGCAGTGAACCAAAAAGATTCGTCATCCTGACCGGCTGGAGCTTCATTCTGCCGATGAGCGCGGCCAATTTGCGGCGATTATAGCGCCGGCAAGCTCCAACCGCTTTGTGATGTTCCTCGGTGAGAAGCCATTCATAGGCAGGGACAACCAGAATTAAATAGCCGCCGGGCTTCAGGACCCGGTGCAACTCTGAGACGGCATTGTCTTCGTCCACCGCGTCGCATTCGAGCACGTCCAGGGACATTACCGCGTCGAAAGCGGCCGAGCGATAGGGGATTTCATTTATGGAGGCTCGGCACACTTGCCGGAGTCCGCGTTTTCGCCAGAACGGAGCAGCCTCACCGGCCACGTCGAAACCATAGCACTGGGCTCCCAGATTCTGCCCCACATTGACCATATTCTGGCCGGTTCCGCAGCCTGCGTCCAGGACCAGCGCGGCGGGACCCATCCCCAGATCTCGCAGCGTATCCAGCATGATGAGGTGCAGAGCACGGTACCACCAATAGGAGGTCTCGAACTCGTACAAGGTCTGATATTCGTGCGGTTCCAAGAAGATCAGTCCTCGACGGGATAATGGTAGGTGTCCGGATCCTCCGGACAGTATCGCAGAGACTTGAGTAATATGAACTCGGACTCTTCCGTGAAATTTATTGCATGTGATTCGTTGGTCATGAGCATCACTCCCCGCCCCGATTCAAGGACAAACCGGTCTTTCTCGCCCGTTTCCACGTTCACGGTGGTGATGCGCGCCTCTCCGCGGACAATATAAAAGAAGATCACCGTATGCTTGTGATAGTGATTTCCCATCACCGCGCCGGGTTTCATCCGGCCGCGGACAAGTGACTCCCAAGAGCCTTCGTTTAGGACCTCCTGAAAAAGACCCCGGCCGTCATTTCTCTCGAAAGCGGGGGCGATTACCTTGTGGGACATCAGTCTATCCTCCTCATCCTGGCCACAAAAATGCGCATCACATACTGAGTTCCGGTCTTCAGGAATTTCCAGAGACTGGGAGCCGACTTGGAAACGCCCTTAGCACGATCCCTGAAGACGTAAGGCATTTCATGGACGGTCAAACCTTTCGTTCGGCACGTATACAGAAATTCCATGAAATAGGCACCGTACCCTGTGGGGATTATCGAGACCTTATTGAACACCGAACGCCTCAACACCACGAAACCGCTGTCATAGTCCCTGATGCCGTAACCCAAAACCATTTGGGCCAGACCGTTGATGAGCTTACTGGAAATAACCCTCAGAGCCGCTCTGTCGTCCACTCCTCCCGGCGCGTAGCGTGAACCGACCACTATGTCGTATTCTTCGAGTTTGCCTATCATATCCGGCAGCATGGACGGCGGCATGCACATGTCCGCGTCCATCCATCCCACAACAGCCCCGCGGGATTCTATTATCCCCCTGTTGAAAGCCGACGCCAAACCACGCGTATCCACTCTGCGGATTACTTTGACCCTGGAATCATGCAATTCTTCCACCAGTTGCCACGTCCTGTCCTCGGAGTCATCATCCACTACGATGATCTCGACAGGCTCCTTGACGTGCTCGAATATGCTGTGGATTGTGTCCAGGATGTTTTCCCGCTCGTTGTAGGTGGCGAGCACGATAGAGACCCCAGGCTCTCCTTCCACGATTTTACCTCCACATGGTTCTTTGCCGCATGTCCGGGTCACGTCACGCCCGGCACTCAAGAAGCTTTTCCGCAACCTCTTCCATTTGGGCTCTCCTCAGCGAAATACCCGAGGGTAGATACAGTCCGCGGTTCCACAGATCCACCGAAACCGGATATCGGCCTCGGACATCCGGATACACGTCGTTTTCTTCACGAAATGCAGGTTGCAAGGACATAGGACAGAAGAACGATCTCGTATCAATGCCTTTCTTGGTGAGCATCGCCATCAGGTCGTCCTTTTTGGCGCCGAAGCTCTCCTCGATGAGGATCCCGTACATCCAGTACACGTTCTTTGCCCAGGGCTCTTCGACGGGAAGAGTCACGTCTTTACAATCAGCCAGCAGCTCGTTGTAAGTGGCGCCGATCCATCTTTTCTTCTCGACCTTTTGTTCCACCATCTCGGTCTGGGCGAGCCCTATCGCTGCTTGAATGTTTGTCATTCTGTAATTGAACGCCACCACGTCGTGCACAAACCGCGGCTGACGGAAACCCTGGTTTCGCAGCAGTCTGAGGCGTTCAGCCACCTTGTCGTCCTTACAGACCACCATCCCGCCTTCGCCCGTGGTCAATATCTTGTTTCCATAGAAGCTGAAGCAGGACGCATCCCCGAAGCTCCCTGTCATCCTCCCGTTTACCTCCGCGCCATGGGATTCCGCGCAATCCTCGATGACGTAAAGTTTGTGCCGGCGTGCAATCTCCATGATCGCTTCCATGTCACAGGGATGACCGTACATGTGCACGGCCATGATGGCCTTTGTTCTTGGGGTGATCTTTTCTTCGATTAGGCCGGGATCTATGCACCAGGTCCCGGGGTCCACGTCAACCAGGACCGGCCTTGCGCCCGCCAGGATCACCATGTTGGCCGACACTATCAAAGTGAAATCGGGTATGATCACCTCGTCGCCAGGGCCGATCCCCAGAGCGACCATGGCCAGATGAATGGCCGTGGTGCCGCTGCTGCACGCGACTCCGTGGGGAACTCCACAATAGGAGCTGAATTTCTCCTCAAATAGGCCGATATATTTCCCAGCTGAAGAGATCCAGCTTGTCTTGAGACAATCCATGACGTATTCGATTTCGCGTCCGTCAAGCGCGGGTTCGCAAACAGGAATCATGTTCTCTCCTCCGGAGAATGCCTAACATCTTTGCCTGCGGTCCCTCCCGGACAGACCCACGAATCCGGGGTCCTCCCGCTGGAGCGGCGGGAACGTCTTGAAGTGAGTCCGTACCGAGCACCAACGCGGGTGCCGCTTCGGGGATCGCTGTCAAATTTTTCTTGATTACACCCACTGTGCCCGTGCGTCAAGAGAATCCTCGGCCCAAAATACTTTGCATTAACTGCGGGACCATGTTATGTATACTAGCTTAGGTTCTAACACTACAGAATCCTGAAACTTCATTTTGTATGGACCCGATCTGGTGCGGTGTTCCAGGTTCCAGGGAGGAGCGAGGAATGAAAAAAGAGGCACGCATCCAAGGTGAGAAGTTGTTTCTCAAGGCCAGCGGCAAGATCACCAACAGGGATATCGCCAAGGCTGTCAAAGTCAATCCTCTTACCGTCGGCCGATGGAAGAGAGAAGACGATTGGGATACTAAACTCAAGGAGCAAGAAGAGTCCGGAGCAAAACAGGCCCGGGCAGGAGTAGTGAGAAAAAAGGGAGCTCGCGATCAAGCTGTGGCGCTGTACCTGGAAGCCGGGGGTAACGTTACCAACAAAGATCTGGCGTTGAAGGTCGGCGTAAGCCCCGCCACCATAAGCAAATGGAAAGAAATGGACCGCTGGATCGAACAGATCAGGCTTCAGCCCGAGGAACCGGAAGTGGCCCCCGTGGAGGAACCGGAAGAGCCCGACCTTGACATGGGTGAACTCGCTGCACCCGAGCAAATAATACAAATCAACCGCAAGATTGATCAGTTGCTTCAACGGGAACACCTTACCGCAGGCGAAATTGCAGATCTCGCGGACGCCAAGTGCGATCTTCTGGAAGGTCTTGAGATCTACCTCAATATAGTGCGCCAGGTCGGTGACACCGGATCTGACGACTAGTACGGATTCGCGTTAGAACAACGAACTTTGAGAGGCCTCAACCAATATCTCTCGCAGGCGAAGGAGCGGCGGAGCTTCCGTCGGCCGCCGCAGAGGGAAGGGGTGAGGCTTTATCATTCGACCGTGAATATGAATTAAGTACACTGTTTCAAACGTTCGGTCATTATTCCGATTGGTCGGATCACCGCATCCTGCGAAGGCTACCGAGGATACGATACCGAACTTATTCCCCAGTGCACTCACTCGTCGCGGCCGAGGATTTGGCGGGACCGGGGTGTGATCTCTCCTGACGCGCAGCTCTACATTTACGAATTGCACGGGCCTGTGGGAAACTTGCTCCCCTCGACTCCTGCCTCCTTCCTGGGCCTCTGGAATGAAGAGGACTTCAGCTACCTCTTTTTTGTCGAGCCCGCGGATGAGTACGTACGGGACGTGGTTCACCAGACGGGATATGTCCTGGGCTCACGCCACGAAATGGCCTACCGTGACTGGCAGGAGGGGCTCCCGCCCTCCGGGGTGACACTTGCGGGCGTCACATTTATCCCCGGGGACTACCCTTCCGCTCCTGCGCGTGCCGTCCTACTGGATCCTTCAGTGGTATTCGGGGACGGAAACCACCCCACCACCCGTGCCTGCCTTGAAATCATGCGAGAACTTGTGGATGAGCGGGGTATCCGCTCCATGTTGGACCTTGGAACAGGTACCGGGATTCTGGCGCTCGCCGGGGCAGCTATGGGAATCCAGCGAGTGGTTGCCGTGGATAGGAATGAGCTCGCTTTCCAAACCGCGTGCGAGAACGTAACCCGCAATGGCTTGTCTGAAATTATCAAAGTTCACTTGGGTGAAGCGCGATTCTTCCTGGACCGTACGTTTGATCTGGTGGTCGCAAATCTGCCTTTTCAGGTTCTCAGAGATCTGCTGGTCCTGAGCGGGGTAGATGCCCAAGCCGCCTGGATCGTGTCAGGGGTCAACGAGAAACAAGCTGAAACGCTTCAGGATTTGTTGCGGGAACAGCATTACGTGATGTTGGAGGAAAGGAAAGATTCGCCGTGGATGACCTTCGCGGCTGCAAGGCGTTAGACCAGTGCGCTTTCGGATCAGTGAAACCAGCGGGGCACCTCCTCCGCTTCGAACGGACGACGTGACTTCGCTCCGGAGGTACCCCGCCGGCAGGACAAAGTCAGTCGTTTGAACGCGAAATGGTATTAGGCCGATTGCCGGCACTTGGACCGACGGTGATGAGCAATCTCTTACCGCCCCCCGAAATTCCTCACACCTGATCCTAAGTACACCTTTTCGCAAGGACGGTCACATTTTCGGGTGCCACTGCTAGCTTGCTAGCAGTGGCTTCCAAAGGCACTGCTGGACAAGCCGGCAGTGGCACTCAAGCACGACCGTATTTAGGAAAACCAGTACTAAATCTTGGCCTTTCCGATGTCGGACATTGTTCACGGCAAAGGCCATAAGTTTCGTGATGGTTCGCAGAACGATTTGACCTTTCGGCAGTCCGTTGGCAAACTATATTGGTCGGGCCCGGATGGAACCAGGGCTCGTCAGGCCCTTCTATCGAGTTCATGAAATGGGGAGGCAAATGCGCAAACCCGTCAACAGAAGATACGCTGCTTATGGAACAAGTCGCGGTGCAAGCGGGAGGCAGTTCGAGAAATTCCAGGCCACGGAACTGTACTGTCCCAAGTGCGGCGCGGCCACCCCTGCCAGAGAAAGACTCCTTCTGGTTCTTCCCGAGGGTGATAAATACGAGTATCTGTGCGCCTACTGCGGGACTTCGGTGGGCGAGCGGATAGTCAAGGAACCGCCAAAGCCCATCATAGTAGGCTAGTGTTTCGTTCCTTGCAGCCCTCAGAACCGACAAGATTTCGTCATGATTCCTGTTCGGGAAAAACTGCCTAATGTAATGAACTCGAGGCACCTCCCTATGGAAAGGCAAGCACTGAACAGGAATTCTCCATACAGGCTCTTCAAGGGGCCAGGGGATATCCGTCCAAGGGCGGCTTTCCAGGTCGCGGTGAAACTTGCGCTGGTCGTCCTGCCTTTGGTTCCCGTTTTCGCCCTTGCGGTCCTAATATGTGCTCATGCAGTCAACGTGCCGTTTTGGGATGAGTGGGACCTTGTCGTGACCATGTACATGAAGTCCGCGGACGGGTCTCTTTCGATCCAGGACTTGTTTGCCCAACATAACGAAAGCAGGAAGGTCTTTCCGAGACTACTCTTCGTGTTGCTTTCCCATGTACCTCTCTTAGATCACCGGTTGATGCTGGTACTCGGTTTCGGGTTGGCCTGTGTCTTCTCAGGTTGTGTCTACCGACTGGCGCGGGTGACGCTCGACCCGAAGCCACCAACCATTGCAGCGCTAATGTTGCTGACAAACCTGATAATTTTCCACCCCAACCAACAGGAACTATGGCTCTGGGGCACCGGCTTTATCGCTCATATCCCCAATGTCTGTCTGGCTGCAGGACTTGTGCTGGCGTACTCCCGTTTGTCCGGCGGTAGTCGTACCGTCGGCTGTATTCTCCTGAACGTTCTGAGCACGTTCAGTTTTGCCAATGGGATGATCGGTTGGTTTCTGCTCGGAATTGCCCTCTACGCGACCACATGGAAAGGACATCCGAGATCAGGAGTGTGGGGCACGATCTATACGGCCTGCATGGCTCTGAGCCTGGGGTTGTACTTCTGGGATTACAGCCGTCCGCCTTACCATCCCGCTCTGAGCGAGGCAATCAGTAATCCCAGGGGTGCTGTGGAGTACGTGCTTGCCTTCCTGGGCCACCCGCTGGCATACGGGTTCACCGCTCAGCTCCAAGCCGCGATGTGTGTTGGAGGGGTGCTCTTGGTAATGGCGGCGGTGGTTCTCCTTTGTCTGGCGTCACGCTCTGCAAGCCGAGAACAACGCATCCTTGCGTTGCCCTGGGTTCTGCTGGGCATGTACACAGTGGTGAGTGCTGTCGTGACCATGGCCGGGAGAGTGGGTTTCGGTATCGAACAGGCATTGTCTGCTCGCTACGTGATGTTCGGCATATACCTGCCGATAGCTCTGTTATTTCTTCTGCTCCTTCTCGCTGTAGGGACAGGAGAAGGTTCGCTCAAGAGTATGGTCCGAGTTATCTTTGTGGTTTTCTGTGGAACTATCTTTGTTCTGCTCCTGCACGCTTATCGTCCAGGTGTCATGAACATGGAGGACAAAGGCAAGTCGCGTCTCCGCAGTAGGATCGCACTGGCTTTAATGGACGTGCTTCCGGTACAGACCGAAAAAGACCTTAAACTGATTTCTCGTACCCCTGAAATTTTGCACGAGCGCGCCCACTTCCTATCCACAGGCGGATATCTGGACATCCCGATCCTCAAGGGATCGGATTTCGGCCCGGAAGGCAAGACACACGACACAGGGAACTTCTCCGTTGGGAAAGTGGACTCCGTCGAGACTCCCTCCCGGGGACTCCTCACGCTGGAGGGGTGGGCACGGTTGCCGGATAGAGGTTCACCTCCGGACGCTCTCGTCTTCTCATACCAGAATAGAGACGGAACCGAACAACCCTTTGATTACACTACCAAACCGTTCGAGACCCCAACCATGGAGGAATCCACCGGCCATGCCCGTCGCTCTGAGGCGCCGCGAGGGGCTGCGCCGTGGAAATACGCGCTTCCTATGACAATGCTTCCTTCGTCGGCTACGGCTATCGGCGTATGGGCATACGATGCCGGAACTGGAAGGTTGTACCGATTGGGACCGACCATATCTGTTTCGACATCCGAAGGAAAAAACTAGAACATGTCGAAGGTAATCCAAGAAGGTGAGTAATGTCTCCCATCCATGCAATCAACTTCTCACTCACCAGTCTGTGCTCGGCCCGATGCGTCTATTGCCCCAAAGACCGTGGCGAATCGTGCAGTGAGAAGCATGCTACCCCGGATTTGATAGACGCGGTGCTCGAGTCGGTGGAACATGCTCCGGATCACCTGAAGAGAGCTTCGCTCCGGATCCGACTCGGGGAAAACGGGGACATGTTTCTCAATCCAGACGCGATCGAAATCATGCGTAAAGTCCGAAGACGGCTCTCTGGAGCAACCTTAGAGCTGTACAATCATTTCTACCTGGTCGAACCATCTTTGACCGATGTACTGCTGAAGGAGCGTCTGGTGGATGCGGTCTACCTGAACATAGACGGTATGCATGACAATTACCGGAAAGCAAAAGGTATTCACCTTGATAGGCCACTTGCCAATTTGAGGTATTTCATAGCACGGAGAAATTCGCTGGGATTGAGGATTCCGGTGAGCGTAAGGGCTCTAACTCTTTCCGATTATGTAGCCACGGTCAGCACTAATTACCACACCTCCCCCCGCTTGGTGGACCCGGACGATCTGGACGCTGCCCAGGACTACGCGGAGTTGGCATCACTGATGCGCGGTATCCTTACTCCGCGGTTGGACAGTTTCAAGAAAAGCATCGTCACATTGTGGGGCGAGAGGGATTCGCTTCGAGAGCTTGGAATCGACGAAGGCAAATTCGCGTGTCCTCTCCTTTTCAGGATCCAACGTGAACTGTGTGTCCGACCTGACGGCGGGTGCTACTTGTGCTGCGCCGACAGCAAACAGGAATTGCTGATCGGTAATCTTGCCGAGGAGTCTTTCGAGGCTGTTGTTCTAGGCGAAACGAGGCGCTTCTACATCGAGTGTCTTCAGCGACGACACTATGACAGCATCGGCGGACCATGCATGACCGTGTATTGCTGCCAGATTCATCACAAAAGCAGACTCGTGACCCGAGCTTTCAGGCTCATGACACAATATGGATGGCTCTTGCGGATGAGCTATGAATTCTGGAGGCGCGCCTGGGGTGTCATACGCATTCCATGATGCGCGTGCCCGTCGGATTAAGTGCCTGAACATGGCTGCAATTCTGCTTGAATCAGTGGCCCCCATGGGGTATAGTTCCGAGTGGATTCCAACGGACTTTGTCTCGCCGGCCAAAGACAATCGTCATGCAGTCCGAAGGTTATTCGCCTGCAATGGTACGTCGCCTTCCGTCATCCTCGGGGCGTGTGGCCGGTGAGCTGATTCAATTGTGGATCAGTTTTTTGTGATTCGTAGGGAGGGAAATCATGGAAACTTATTACGATCCCGCTGACCTCGCGAGGTTCGCGGAAATAAGCGAGGGCGCCCCTGAATTAGCGAAGAAATTCTTCGAGTACTACGGGGCCGTGTTTGCCGAGGGTGAGCTCACTGAAAGAGAAAAGGCCCTCATAGCTCTTGCCGTGGCCCATGCGATCCAATGCCCGTACTGCATAGACGCGTACACCCAGACCTGTCTTGAAAAAGGAGTGAGCATTGAAGAGATGACCGAGGCGGTTCACGTGAGCTGCGCCATCAGGGGAGGGGCGTCTCTGGTCCATGGAACGCAAATGAGAAAGATTGCGAAGAAACTCTCCATGTGAGGGGGAGGGACGCATTCATGGCCGTTGATGCTCACAGCGCCGTTGGTCCGGCAATTGATAATAGTTGTCTGGAGTGCAGGCCCGAGCCTTTCTTTAAAACGCTCGCTCGGCATGGATTGGAAATCAAACGCGATCGAACCGATACCTTGCAGATCAACGTCGGTTTCTATTGCAACCAGGTTTGTCGGCACTGTCATCTGGAAGCAGGGCCGGGTCGCCTTGAGATCATGGACCTTCACACCATGAACGATGTGGTTGCATATGCAGGACGCTCCGGTTTTCAGACCGTGGATATAACCGGCGGGGCGCCGGAAATGAATCCGCACATTGAATATCTGATTGAGGACATCGCTCCGTTGGCCGGCCGGATAATGCTCCGATCCAACTTGACCGCTCTGGGTAACAAACAAACCGATGACCTTATCAAGTTGTGCTGCAGACATCGCGTGGTGATCGTGGCATCCCTACCCTCTGTCAAGACCTCCCAGACTGATTCCCAGAGAGGCAAGGGCGTCATGGATGCAAGCATCGCGATGCTGAGGAAACTCAACAATTTCGGGTACGGGCAAGCCGGAACAGGTCTGGAACTGAATCTCGTATCCAGCCCCTCCGGAGCCTTCCTGACGGCGTCCCAAGCCCAGTCGGAAAAGAGATTCCGAGACGATCTGGAACGAAAATACGGACTGGTATTCAATAATCTGTTCACTTTTGCCAATGTTCCCCTTGGCAGGTTCCGTTCGTGGTTGCAGGAATCCGGTAACCTCGATCGCTATGAGCAGAGGCTTGCCGAGAGCTTCAACCCATGTACCATCCAGGGCCTGATGTGCCGAACCCTGGTTTCTGTGTCGTGGGACGGGTATCTGTTCGATTGCGACTTCAATCTGGCTCTGCGCGCTTATCTCGGCGGACTCAAGAAACACGTCTCCGAAATGGAAGGAGCGCCCGAAGCCGAAACGAGAATACCAATCGGAGATCATTGCTACGCGTGTACAGCAGGAGCGGGATTTACCTGAGGCGGCTCGATCGGGACCTAGGTATGGTCCGACAAAGCAAATTGCTGAGCACTGTTGAAGGGGTTGATAGGCATGCGCAGCGGAGCCACGGTAGCCGTCATCATTCCTGCGCTCAATGAAGAATCAGCCATCGGTAAAGTCATCTCTGGGATTCCTTGTTGGGTGGACGACGTCATCGTTGTGGACAATGGCTCGACAGACGATACGTCCGAGGTGGCCCGGCGGCATGGAGCACGAGTATTCAGGGAGCCTCGACGGGGGTATGGATCGGCATGTCTCACAGGCATCGCGCGGCTTCATGATCCGGATGTCGTATTGTTCATGGACGGCGACTTCAGCGATCATCCAGAAGAGGCCTATCTCCTGGTAGATCCAATTGCATACGGTTATGCGGATATGGTTATCGGCTCTCGCGTGTCGGGCAGCCGGGAACCCGGGTCTTTGACGCCACAGCAGGTCTTCGGCAACTGGATGGCCTGCAAGCTCATGGAGCTGTTCTGGAGTGCACCATTTACCGATCTGGGACCTTTTCGTGCGATCTCGCTTCCAGCGCTGGAACTTCTTGACATGCAGGACCCTGATTACGGTTGGACGGTAGAAATGCAGGTCAAGGCAGTCAGAGGCGGACTTCGAGTGAAAGAAGTCCCTGTTTCCTACCGACGGCGCACAGGAGAATCCAAGGTGTCTCGGACGCTCCGCGGAGTCCTGGGTGCCGGCTTCAAAATTATAGGGACAATCCTTCTGGCAGCAGCGGGATTCATGCCGAGCCGCAAGAAGGAAGGCGAAAGAGTCATAATCTTCTCTGAAGGCTTTTCTGATCATGAGTCGGAAGGCGGATCGGTCTTGACATACGCGCACGAATCCCGGCAACTAGTCCTTTCCATCGCCGAGGAGGTAGGGAAGCGTCGCGGGGCATCCGTGGAGTTTCGCTTTCGAGGCAATCAATCTCATTTCATCGGTCAGCGGCACGGCACGAGAGTCTCATTTGTGGACACGGCCTCCGGTGAACCGGAAGCAGAAATGCACAGAGCCTTGAAGGATGCCTTCCGTTCTGGGATGGAGAGAGTTGTCCTTATCCGGGATCCTTTTCACATTGCCACGGGAAAGCTGCTTGAGGATGCTTTGGATGCGCTGGGCTCAGCCGATCTAGTGCTGGCGCCTGCAAACGAAGAAAGGCTGAATCTGGTGGGTCTGAACCGAACCTGTCCCTCGCTTTTTTCTCAGGTCACTGGCGACGGAACCAATGCACGGGATGAGACGATGGAGATGGCTCGCCACTACGGACTGAGGGTAACCCTCCTGAACGGTAACGACTCCATTGGCGCAAGCTAGTGTTGCGTTCCTCAATTAACAGTCCTATAAAGTTGGTCATGCTTAAGGCACGTAACACTAGTAACGAGTGCCTGTGAGAAGGCTTCATTGAGCACAGGGGCGACCGGTGGGTCGCCCCTACAGTAAGGCCGGATCACCTGCTGTATCGCTCCAAGCTATGGAAGGTATAGGAAGTCTCTTTTCCTTCCAGCGTCAGTCTTCCCTGGTGTCCGACACCTGCCCTGTTCCGAAAGACGTGACTCCTCTCAAGCTTCCTTCAGACAGGAAAGCCTCGTAGTTGTAGATCAGTCGCTGGAACACAGCCCCGGCCAGCTTCTTGAAGAAGGTCATGCCGTTCTCGGGGTGTTTGGCGAAGATCCGGTTCAGTTTGTCTTTTTCGATCTTGACGAGTTTTGTGGGACCAGCGCATTCCGCTCTGGCTGTATAATATTTCCTGTCCAACATACCGGACCAGCCGAAAACCTCGCCGGATTTCGTGACGGTATACTCGATTTCCGCCTCTCCTCCCAGTGTGAGGCGTACCCGTCCATTGACCAGGATGTAGAAGTCTTTTGCAGGCTGAGTTTGGGTGAAGATGACGTCACCCTTATCGTAGGATTCCTCTGTCATAATCTTGGCGATTTCGTTCATGACATCATCGCCCAGATCTTTGAACAGCTCCGTGTTCTCTATGAACATTGCATCTCCCCCTTTCAACAAAGGCCCGGCTATCCGCAGTAGCCGACCTTGTGGAAGAACACGTTTACTGGATCTCTTCGCCTTCTTGGATTGCCGATTTCACCTCCTTCCTCGGACTTCAGACTACGCTGTGGTTTTAAGTGCCGAACTGCACAAACCGTAAATCTCTTAGACATTAAGACCACTGCCCTGCGGTCAAGTTCCGGAACACTACGGGAGCCCGGCAATAGCTGACGCTTCACCGGGGCGGCAAGAGCGAGTCAGTGATTTTGGTCACTCAGGCGTAATCACGATTCACGGTGATCTCTTCGCCGCCACAGGGGGACCATGAGGTCTTTCATCTTGGTGGTGTACGCCCTGAGCCACTGGTCCGAAGGGTATCTTCCGCTCATGATTCGGCTGCGGACTTCTTCGCCCAATGGGTGATTGGGAAATTTTTCAAGGAATTCCTTGTACGTTTCCGAGAATTCTCTGAAGAGGGATGCCATGACCGTCTCCGGAATATCTGACTATTTTTACATCAATATCCAGTCACTATAGTGAGACAATCATTTTGTTTATTTGTTCCTACATTTAACATAGCAAAATATATTATGATTTATATCATGTGTCATATAGCCGGTGCCAAAAATGATGTCCTATTGGATGGCCGCCGGCCTGGGGGACTCCCTCACGTCGGACAACGCAGAGCCGCTAAACCTTCGTTCGTGGGCCCCCCAGGCCGGCGGGTCGAACCAGTCAGAAATTTTGGCAACTGCCATAACCGGTCATGCCGACGAGTTTCCCGACAGCCGCTTCTTGAAACAAAAAAGGCGGCCTTGAGGCCGCCTTCTTTCCCCCGAAGGATTTCGGGAATTAGGAGACTCTGAACTTGTAGACCTCGTTGGTCTTGGGATCAATCACGTGAACCGCGCACGCGATGCACGGGTCGAAGGAATGGACGGTGCGCAGGATTTCCAGAGGCTTCTTGGGATCTGCCACCGGGGTGCCGATGAGGGCGTTCTCTACAGGTCCTTTCTGGCCTTTGGCATCCGCGGGGCCGAGGTTCCATGTGGAGGGAACCACCTGCTGGTAGTTCTTGATCTTGCCCTTCTCGATGGTAATCCAGTGGCCGAGGGATCCACGAGCCACGTCGTTGAGGCCCGCGCCCTGACCATTGGTACTCTCGTCCATTTTGTAGGGCGTAAAGGTCTTTGTGTCGCCCTTCTTGATGTTCTCGAGGAGGTCCATGGTCCACTTCTCGGCTATTTTGGCGTTCACCAGGCACTTGATACCGCGTGCGCCGATTCTGCCCAGTGTCGAGAAGAGAGCTTCGGGGCCGACTTCCAGCTTCTTCAGCACCATGTCCACGGTTGCCTTGATCTCCTTGTGGCCTGCCACGTAGGAGACTAGGCACTGAGCCAGAGGGCCCACTTCCATGGGCTTGCCGTCGTATCTGGGGGCCTTGAGCCAGGTATACTTCCCGTCTTTGGACTTGGTGTCGGGAACCGCACCCTTGAGCTTGTCGCCGGAAAGCGGCTTGGTCTCGCCCACCGACGGGTGCAGAGCCTTGTCGCCTTCGTACCAGCCGTGAGAAACTTCCTCGGTGATCTTCTGAACGTCAACGGGAAGCAGCTTTAACTGGCCGTCCATCACCGCGCCCCTGGGGAAGTAGAAGCTGTCGGGCTCCTTGTCACTTTCCGGGAAATCGCCGTAGGCCAGGAAGTTCTTGTTGCCGCCGATTGCGGCCCAGTCTTTGTAGAAGGAAGCCACCGCGAGAAGATCCGGAATGTAGACCTCTTCGATGAACGCGATCTGTTCCTTCAGCATGAACAGGTACTGGGAAATTCGATCTGCGTTGAGCTGCTCGATAACGGTGACTCCGCCAGGCAGATGGCCCTGGAGATGGGGGTTTTTCGCTCCCCAGATCGCCGTCATTTGAGCCGCGTGGACCTGCTGACGCAGGTTGTCCAGGTAATGGCCCACCGCCATCAGGTTGGCTTCGGCCGGGAGTTTGTAGGCTGGATGGCCCCAGTACGCGTTCGCAAAGGGCCCGAGCTGGCCGGAATCCACAAAGGCTTTCAGCTTGGCCTTGAGGCCCTCGTAATACTTCTTGGTCTGGGGACGACCACTCACCGCCGCGGAAAGGTCGGCGGTCTTGCCGGCATCCGCGCTCAAAGCGGAAACCACGTCCACCCAGTCAAGAGCACACAGCTGATAGAAATGCACCGGATGATCGTGCATGTTCTGGGCTGCGTGGGTAAGGTTACGGACGATTCTCGCATTGGGGGGGACCTTGATCTTCAGTGCGTCTTCCACGGCTCTGACACCAGCCATGGAATGAACGAGCGTGCAGACACCGCAGGATCGCTGGGTCAAGAGATGGGCGTCTCTCGGGTCACGCCCCTGGAGGATTATCTCAAGACCCCGGAACAGCGTCCCGCTGCTCCATGCGTCCTTGACTTTGCCGTTCTCGATTTCTACCTCAATGCGCAGGTGGCCTTCGATCCTTGGTATCGGGTCAACGACAACTCTTGCCATTGTTATGCTCCTTCTGAAATGCTTACCTCAATGTGTTCGATTTCCTGTTATGAGCCTTAATCCCATTATTTCCCGACGTAGAAGGGGCTCATTGCGTCCCAGAAGTCCGGCTCGCTGCACCCTATGCACGGATGTCCGGCTCCTATGGGCCAGTTGGTGCCCTGGTTCCACTTGATCTTGGGGCAGTTGTGGTAGGTCTCGGGCCCCCGGCAGCCTACCTTGTACAGGCACCAGCCCTTTGCCGCTCCTTCGTCGCCGAATTCCTTGACGAATTCCTCGTTCTCGAAGTGCCCTCTTCTCTCGCAGTTGTCGTGGATCATGTACCCGTAGGCAAATAGCGGCCTTCCTTTGTCATCCAGTGCGGGGAGCTTGCCCAGCAAGAGGTAATGCACCACGGTGGCAACCATGTTGTCTGCGTTGGGTGGGCATCCTGCGAGGTTGACCGTCTTGAGACCCGTAACCTCGGACACACTCTTGGCGCCTGTGGGGTTGGGCTTTGCGGCCTGAACGCCCCCGTAACAGGCGCAGCTACCAACACAAATCGTGGCCAGAGCGTTCTTGCACACGTTGTTGGCGATATCTATGAAGGTCTTTCCGTGCACTTTGCCGTAGACCCCGTTGTCCTTGGTGGGGATACCGCCTTCAACGATGCAGAGGTACTGCCCTTTGTTTTTCTTGACCGTCTCTTCCAGGATCTGCTCGGCCTGGTCGCCGGCGGCGGCCATCACGGTTTCGTGATACGCCAGGTCTATGGTGTCCAGGATAACGTCCGCGGCCCAGGGATGCGTGGTGCGGATGAAAGATTCCGTGCATCCGGTGCATTCTGCGAAGTGCAACCAGACCACAGTGGGACGCTTCTTGGAAACCGCATGGGCGATCCTCGGGGCGAACGACATGGGAAGGCCCAAAATAGTCGCCATCAGTCCGCAGAACTTCATGAAGTCTCTACGGGAAACGCCTTTTTGTGCCAACCTTTCGGGAACGTCAAAAGACCTGTCCATTAGTTACCTCCTTGCATGGACGTTGAAAACCTCACCCCCGTCTCTCTTTCCTGACCGGATCTCGCAGAACTACGCTGCTCCCGGTTATTGCGCAAGCTTTGAACGCCGGGGTTGATGATCAATGTTAAGATTTTCGTTTGCCTTAGTTGGTAGGGTGGTCTAAGCGATGTCCCACATACGACGGACAGCATATCTAAGAGGATTATGAAAATCAAGGCGAAAAATTGAGTAATTACGCTGTGCTATGTTTTTTTTGTACGTGCCACAACCTCACACGCTCTCTCTTACCGCCTCCAACGTCGCTTCAATGTCCACGTCTCCGTGCGCAGCACCCACGAACCACGCTTCAAAAGCCGATGGAGCCAGATACACGCCGCGCTCGATCATCTTCCCGAAGAAAGCGTTGAAGGCTTCCCGGTCAGATTGCAGGGCTTCCTCGTAACAAGTCACGGGTCCGGGATGAAAGAAAAGGGACATCATCGAGCCGACTCTGTTTATGGTGTGAGCTATCCCTTTGCCCTTGAGAATCCTGGCCACTCCGTCGGCCAGAACCGACGATTTCCTCTCCAGGTCCGCATAGGGATTGTCTCGCCGCAGGGCCTTGAGCATGGCAATGCCCGCCGCCACTCCCAGGGGATTCCCCGACAGAGTCCCTGCTTGATAAACCCCCCCCACCGGGGCCAGATGTTCCATGATCGCCCTTGGTCCGCCGAATGCAGCCACGGGGAGGCCTCCGCCGATTATCTTTCCAAGACAGGTCAGGTCAGGCTTGATGCCGTAGTACTCCTGAGCCCCACCGGCCGCCAACCTGAAGCCGGTTATCACTTCGTCGAGGATCAGCAGAGCGCCCGACTCGCTGCAAAGAATTCTGAGCCCCTCAAGAAAACCTTCCTTTGGAGGGACCACCCCCATGTTGCCGGCGACGGGTTCGACTATGACTGCAGCGATCCGGCCCTGCAGTTCCCGCATTTTGCTCCGGACCGCCTCCAGGTCGTTGTACGGGAGCACGACGGTCTGTTCCACAATTGCTGACGGAACCCCCATTGAATCGGGGATCGCGAAGGTGGCGGCCCCTGAACCGGCCGTCGCAAGCAGGCCATCATTGTGGCCGTGATAACAGCCCGCGAATTTGATTATCTTATCGCGGCCCGTAAACCCCCTGGCCAGGCGGATAGCCGTCATTGTGGCTTCGGTGCCTGAATTCACGAGTCTCACCATCTCGATGGACGGCACCATCTCGGTTATGATTCTTGCCAGTTCCACTTCGCGGCGGGTGGGCGCGCCGAAGGAGGTCCCTTGCCGCATGGCATGACTCACGGCTTCAAGTATCTCCGGGTTGGCGTGCCCTAAAATAAGGGGACCCCAGGACGCCACGTAGTCTATGAATACATTGCCGTCTTCGTCGGTGATCCGGCAGCCCTTGCCGGATCGGATGAACCTTGGATGCAGCCCCACTGATTTGAAGGCACGCACCGGGGAGTTCACCCCGCCCGGGATGATATCTTTTGCTTCGCGGAACAGCGCTTCCGAGGTTTCTATCGCTTTCATGGGCTATGCTTGCTCCTGCAATCGTTATCTTTGTTCACCACGAGGCCCGATCAAGGGTTCTTTCCGGTATCCGACTCATTTTCGTCGAAGTAGGTCATGCTGATCTTTTTCAGTTCCCGCTCACTGAAGAGGATTTCGTATTCGGCAACCTCCGCGGTTTCAGACATTCGGCGGACCATATCCATGCAGACTTCTTCTGAGGCCGCGTGGACCATGGTGAAAAGGGTTCCGCCTTTTTGGCCGAAGGGCGGTCGTTCGTAGCAATGGGTGACCTCCGGGAAACCTGCCAGGACTTGGCCCACTTCTTCTATTCTGTCCGGCGTCACTTTCCAGACCACCATTCCATTGAAGCCTATGCCGGCTTCGATATGGCGGATCATGGCGCCGATTCTCCTTATGATCCCGTCTTCCAGCATCCTCTTTATGCGGGCTATGACGTCGTCTTCCAGAACGCCCAGGTCTTTGGCGATTCCGGCGTAAGGTTCCGGCGAGTCGTCGAGGTCGCCCTGTAGAGCCATCAGGATGCGCTTGTCAATTGTGTCGAGTTCAATACTGGACACGGTTGGGCCTTCCTTCATATAATCGGTTTAATATATACTCCAGCGGCAGTCATGAACAGAGAAAATCATCGCCTATGCATAGTCTTCCCCATGGGGATGGAGGCCAATCCCTTCCTCCACAGGGTAGAGGTCGTCAATCGCAGGCAGGTGGCAAAGGCTGTTTACAGGGAGGCTTTTTTTGAGGGCCTGAGACTCACCGTGGTGCGATGCGGCATCGGCCCGGAAAGGGCGGCGGCGTCCATAAGGGCTCTGGACGAGGCACCCCGCGCAATTATTCTTGCAGGCATTGCCGGAGGGCTGGTGGAGGGCCTTCGGGTGGGCGAAATGGTGATTGCGTCGGAGACGGTGTTTGGCCATTCACCTTCGTCGGTCGTTCACGCGGAGCCCTCCCTGGTGTCCTCAGCAGCCCGGGCGTGCCTCAAGGAGGGGGTCCGTTTCAGGATAGGCAGGATCGCCACAGTGAGAGAACCGGTGTTCGAGCGCGATGACCGCGCGAGTCTTCACACCGAGACCAGGGCTCACGTTGTAGACATGGAGAGCCACTCGATAGCCCTTGAGGCCGCGAGGCTCGGAGTTCCCTTCACCTGCATCAGAGTTGTCTCCGACGACATGGATTCACCCCCCCTGCCAACGGTGAGGAGCTTCAAGAAGGCATTGCGCAACCCGGCTCAGTTGCCCGGGAACCTCCTTGGAGCGCTCCGGTGGTGGTCATTCCTGAGGCGCATCCAGAGGGTCGTACTATCACTTGACCCGATTCTGGTAAAAATGGTCAGGGAGCAGAACAGGCAAAATGAATCTTGACACATGGTCTGTCTTAAGGTATGCTAACATGGCTAGCCTTGCAATCGCCCGGCGGAACGACCGTATCCTCCTTGTTGGGAGCCATACCCTTTTGTCTCATCCGTCGGGCTTCTTTTTGGCGGCAGCCCCCGAATCCTCTTCAGTTCCATCGTCAGCAGCGCCCGGGCATTGTTGGTGGCCGAGGGGTGCTGGGCTTGCCCCTGGGTTGTGACGATGAACCACTGGGAAAACAATTCTTCGCTCTCAGGCGGTCACGAGACCCCTATGCCGGGGATGAGACCGGACGCCGGTCCCAGGACGGACGCGGTGGAGCCGCTGCCCCCTAATAGGGCCGATCTGGTTCTTTTTCTCGGAATATTGTCCCTGTTCCTATGCGGGCCCCTGGGAGTGGCGGCATGGATAATCGGAAGCTCGGACCTGCGCAAGATACGCGGGGGCCGGATGTCCGCAACAAAAAAGGGGCTGCTCAGAGTCGGCACCGGCCTTGGAGTGCTCGGGACCGTCCTGTTTGCAGTGGCTCTCACGCTGGGCGTCATGTTGTTTCAGCGCGGATTCACCGGTAGTGACTTCACCTTCCAGGCCGCGCCTTTGAGTGCGGACCAGGTTGTCTTCGCCGGTGAATGGCACGGCAAGAAAGGGACTCTCATCAGGATAACAGAGGAAGGAACGGGCGATTTCCAGAGCAGGCACACATCGCTCACGGGAGGGCGTGTCGTAATAACGCAAGACTCCATCAGCATCGGACTGCTCGGAATGTCAAAGACCTGGCACATTGACCGCCGACCATCACTCGAGGACGGACACTGGATCATGGAGTTGGACGGCGAGGAATTCGTGAAATCGGGCACTGATCTGCTGGTCTAGAGGATATACGCGGTAACTTTCTGTGGGGTCTGCGGATCCTGGATCTCCGGTAAACGTCTACTACAGGTCTTTGCCGAAGACGCGATATCTCTTGTAGATCCTGGCGCCGCCCTCTAGTTCAAGCTTGTTCATGGAATCGTTGTCTTCCAGATTCCAGCCGAATTCCAGGTAGTCGTATTTCATGTCACCTCTGAAGAGCTTGTCCAGGAGATCGAAGGCGACCAGGGGAATGCCGAGCTTCTGATACTGCTTCTTGATGCCGAAGAGAACCCCCCGAAGACCTTTGACATACCTCTTGAAAAGCAGCAGTTTGAGCAGTCCGATGGGCCCCAGGCGGCCGTTGAGGCTCTTTAGCAGAGGATTGACGTCCGGTAGCAGGAGCATCACCCCCGCAGGATCGTCTTTGTAATAAAAGAACGTTACATAATGCTCCTCGAGGATGGGGAGCAGGTTGCGAGCCATTTCCCGCACTTCGCCGTCGGTTATGGGCACAAAGCCCCAGTTTTCGGACCACGCGGCACAGTAAATCTCCGCCATGAGAAACATCTGGGCCTCTATGTCCTTCCTGGTGCCCTGGCGAACCGCTATGTTCCGATTCCTCCGTATCCGCCGAGCGAGACGCTCGATCCGCTGGCTGGCCCGGTCGTTGTGGACCGCCTTCAGGGCCAGCAGGTCCTTTTCCTTGGTGAACCCGCAATGCTCCACGAGAGTTTGGTAATAGGGAAAATTGTACGGCATCATCACCACGGGGGCATACTCGAAACCTTCGATGAGAAGGCCGGATTCGTAATTGGTGGAAGGATTGAGAGGACCTCGGAGAAATGTCATGCCCTTTTCCGAAACCCACTTCTCCACGGCGGAGAAAAGGGCTTCAGCCGCTTCGAAGTCTTCGCGGCACTCGAAAAACCCCCACACACCGATCTTCGTGTTGTGGTACTGGTTGTAATTCCGGTCAATTATCCCCGCGATGCGGCCTACCGTCTCCCGGCCGCGGCGAGCCAAAAAGAGAACCTGATCCGCCTCCAACCAGAACGGATGCTTCTTGGGATCCAACAGCCGGCGCACCATCCTCTTGAGGGGCGGAACCCACAGACTCTCCGGCGGGTAGATCTTCCATGGCAGATCCACAAATTCATTGAATTCCGATTTGTTGGAAACAGGGATTAGGTCCACTTTGGACATGGTTGGAAGCCTCCGGAGTACATATCCCTCGGAGATTAAACTATAGCCCGGATTATGGCAAGACCAAACAGCAGGCTCGGCATCTGCCTTTCGGTCGGAGCCGGTCCGGCTCGCGGTCTTGGGGGCGGCACTTTCATACGGAAGCATGGGCGCTAAGTACTCATTCAAGGACCGAGGCCGGGAGCCGATCCGGGTAGTGAACTTGTAGAACCTTCTCCACGGTTTTCTTGAGACAGTCCACATCTGCCCTTTTTTCTACCAGCGCAGCTGCTCTTTTCAAATACGGTTTGTTGGAGTGTTCCGAAAGGAAGGAATGGATGACAACCGGCAAGGGAGGCTCCCTGGCGTGGAGGCGTTCCAGGATTTCCAGAGGATCGCCATAGGGAACGTCCAGGTCCAGGATGAGAAGATCGGGAGGATCCTTCACGTCAATCATCATGAGGATCTCAGGCACGTCTTTAGCCACCTGGGCCCTGAATCCGGCCTCACGGAACTCACGTCGCAAGAATTCTCGAACGTGACGGTTCCGATCTGCGATGAGTATCCTGAACTGGCTGTTCATGGGACGCACCGTCCGGGGCAATGATTCCTGGATGGTGCAATCATCGTGCCACTGGCGGAACCTATGTTGGAAGAGCGAATCCACTATAGACGGGCTGCTATTGCGGGCCGGCATGTGTGCCCACGTCGCTTGAGCCGCATATCATGTCAGTATTTCTTACAGCATGTAAAAGCAACGCGGATCAACACGCGCACATCATTCATGTGAGCCGCTCGGCAACCAGTTGTGCCGTGTGCAGCACTATGGGGTCTCCCGCTTCATAGAGATTGCCCGAAAGAGTCAGACGGCATCCCGGGCATCCTGTGGCCACTATCTGAGCTGCTGTTGACCGGATGTTCCCCTTCTTGCGCGCCGTGACCCCGGCAGAGATCTCCGCGTGCTCGAATTGGAAAGACCCTGCGCCGCCGCAGCACTGGTCCGATCCCGGCATCTCGGCGAAGTCCACCCCGGGAAGAGCATTGAGCACCTTCCTCGGCGCCGCGGAAACCTTCATGCTGCGCACCAGATGACAAGGATCGTGGTAAGTTACCCTCACCCCGCTGCCCTTCCCCGGCGGTTGCAACTCCAGCGATTCGAGCCGTTCGGCGATGATCTCAGAAACGTCCTTGACCTTGGCTGCAACCCTGTGGGCTTGGTCGGCTTCCAGGCCGAGGTCCTCCATGAGATGAGGAATACCTTTCTTCAGCCCGCCTCCGCACGTGGCGCAGTCCACCACTATCGCGTCGGCGTCGTCCCGGTCGAATATCGCGAGATTCTTGCGAATGTTCGGCAGAGCCTCTCGCCTTGCGCCGCTAAGGAAGATCGGCACTGAACAGCAGACCTGATCCTGGGGGATAACGACATCCAAACCGAGTCTGGTTAAAACAGCCACCACCGCACTGCCCACATCCGCGCCGATCAGGTCCGTGGCACAGCCTGTGAAGTAGAGCACCCTGCCTGTGCGCTTGCCCACGGCGGGGACCATTTCTCCCATTTCCGGGCGAAAAGGTTTCTTGTTGAATCTGGGTAACCTGTTGATGGGAATGTTACCGATCTTGCGACTCACGTTGAGCGGGACGGCCAAGACCTCCTGCCCTATCCGGGCTACCTTTGCGCCGAGCCTCATGAGCAAAGGATTCTGAAGAGCTGCGAAGAGGACTTTTTTCGGCAGCTTGGGGCCGAGGGTCTCGTTGAGTTCCATGCGCATGTTTTCGAAAACCCGGTCAAGGCGCACACCGCTGGGACAAGCAGAAGCGCAGGCTTCACACAGAATACAGCTCATGAGGGCTTCCTGGAGCCCCCTGGATATGGAAAGATCGCCGTCCAGGTAATGTTTTACCATCTGGATTCTGCCGCGAGGCGCGTGCCGCTCCATTCGGGTGACCCTGTAGGTGGGGCACACAGGCTGGCACATCGCGCATTTGAGACAATTGAATAGATCTTCCTTCACGCTTTCAGCAAACATGTTGACTAGTACTCCGCTGGTTCACCATGGCTCGTCGCATCATTCTATGGTGAAATGGCATCAGACGAATTTTCCGGGATTCAGAATCCCTTTAGGGTCAAGGCTCTCTTTGATACGCTTTGTCACTGCAATCGCCACCTCGTCGAACTGCATGGGCAGGAACCTTGCCTTGGCCATGCCAATACCGTGCTCCCCGGAAAGAGTCCCGCCCAGAGCCAGCGCCTCCTTGAAGATCTCCTCGGTGGCGGCTTCAACCCGCCGTAACTCCTCCTGATCGCGCTGGTCGAAAAGAATCAGTGGGTGCAAGTTACCGTCTCCCGCGTGGGCCAGCACGCCGATCTGGATTTCATGTTTTTCGGCTATTTCTCTGGTCTTCCTCACCATTGCGGTCAGATTGGCCACCGGCACCGTGGCGTCCTCGATAAGGGCGTTCGGCCTGAGTCGGGCCATTACGGAAAACGCGGCCCTCCTTGCTGTCCACAACCTTTCCGCCTCCTCGGGGCTCTCTGCGGATATCACTCCCGACGCCCCTCTTCCATGAAGGATCTCCTCGATTTTCGCGGCCTGGATTCGGAGCCCCTCGGGGTCGCCGTCAACTTCAATGAGAAGAATTGCCTCCACCTCCGTAGGCAAGCCCATGCGCGTATCTGCCTCAACCGCAGCGATGACCACCTTGTCCATGAGCTCCAGACCGGCGGGGACTATTCCAGCGCCCACGATGTCCGCGACAGCATCCGAACTATCCTCGAGCCTGGGAAAATCGGCCCTGATGGTCCGCGAAGCCTGGGGTTTCGGCACCAGTCTCACTATGATCTCAGTGATTATGCCCAAAGTCCCTTCCGACCCGCAGAGAAGCCTCGTCAAATCGTAGCCGGTGACGTTCTTTATGGCCAGGCCGCCCGTCTTGAGAACTTCGCCGTTGGCCAGAACCACGGTCAACCCCAGAAGGTAATCCCTGGTCACGCCGTACTTGAGAGTTCTCGGACCGCCGGCATTGGTGGCAACGGTCCCCCCCATGGTCGCGATCTTCCAGGAACTGGGATCAGGCGGATACATCAGACCGTACTGCTCCACGGCCTGCTGGAAATCATAGTTGATAACTCCCGGCTGAACCCTGGCTATGCGGTTGGACTTGTCTATTTCAATGATGCCGTCCATGCGGCTCAGAGCCAGCACGATCCCGCCCCTGACGGGTACGGTCTCTCCGGCAAGATTGGTCCCCGAGCCGCGGGCAACAACGGGGATGGCCTCGCGGTAGGCAACCTTCATCACCGATGACACTTCTTCCGTGCTCACCGGGAAGAGGACTATGTCCGGCTGATGCTCCTCGATATAGGGATCGTAAGAATAGGCCACGAGATCTTCGGGTCCATCGGCGGCTCGATCCCGGCCAACTATCTCTATCAACTCTTTCTTTATGCTCTCCAGCATGGACGCTCCCGTTTCAGAATCCTCCGGCCGCGCTCGTTCGGGACCACACCTTTCCGGAACAACTCTTTCGGAGATCAGGATAAGTCAAGGATTCGACTTCGACAAATATCAGACATCTCACAATGGAAAGCAAGAGCCATTTTAGGGCGAGGTGACAGGGATTCGGTTACGCTCAGGCCATTGTTCATCGTCATTACTGGGAGTGAAACGACGGAGCAATCTCTGTATCTCCGGCGCGGGAGATTGCTTCGCCTCGCTCGGACTGTCACACGCCTCTATCGGGCTTTACGTGCCGCCGGTTGCACGTTGGCCCCGCCGCCTGTTAACATCCCTGTGGAAATCTTGTCAACTGCCGAGCGGCGACTATGGACAATTTGGCCACCCCCTGGACAAATTGGCCACCCCGCAAGAGCCGGTTCGGATGCATCCGACCCGCCCGGGCAGCGGGCGGGGGAGGGGTGGACAAAATGTCCACCCAACGTTCTAACGAAGAACAACGTTCTAACGTTAAGTAATAGGCAAACGCCAAAACTGTGGATAACTCGGCTCCGCAGGTACCTGGGAGCGGCTCGGCGAGGCCTCGCCGAGCAACTCCTGAGAACTGTGGATCACGAGATCCTGGAATCGGCGCTGGCCTACTGTGATCAGCAGGCCAGCGAAGGCCGCCTGCGGAACCCGGCAGGTTACCTCTGCCGGATAGTCGGGTACGAGCGGAAAGGAGCCAACGGTGACGGAAACAAAAAAAAATGCCCCTGCCAGGGCAATTCAAAACCAACCGAATGAGCTGATTGATCTTACCCTCGGCTACTGCCGTGTGTCAACCTGCAAACAGCTGGACGATGGCGTGTCCGTCGACGCACAGGCCGAACGGATCCAGCACTACGCTGCAGCACTGGACATGCCGCAGCCCAAAATTATAACTGACGTCAAATCCGGCAAGAACCTCGAGCGCCCGGAATGGGCAAGGGCCATGCGCCTTATCCGGGCCGGCCGGGTCCGGCGCCTGATCGTCTACAAGCTCGACCGGCTCAGCCGGTCGCTCAAGGACTTGATCGAGCTCGCAGAGGCCCTGCAGGCCAACAACTGCGAACTCCACGTGATCACGGAGAACGTCAGCACCGATTCCAGCAGCGGCCGGCTGTTTTTTCACATCCTGGGCGCCCTGGCCCAGTGGCAGCGGGAAACCATTGCCGAGAATACCCGGCAGGCCCTCGCGTACAAGCGGTCCCGGGGTGAGTTCACGGGCGGCTGCCCGGAATACGGTTACCGGACGGTCAGGACCGGCCGGTTCAACCGGGCCGGCCGTGAAATCCTGGCGATTGAACCGGACCCGGGGGAACAGCAAACATGCCGCTATATCCACGAGCTACGGGCCGACGGCCTAGGTGTGACGCAAATCTGGCGGGAACTGGAACACCGGGGAGCCCGCAACAGAGCAGGCACCCCGGTGACCCGGAAACAGATCTATCGTGTTTTGGCCCGGCCGGCCGGGCCAATGGAGGGCGGCTATGAGCAGTCGATCAGTGCGGCGTGATCCCTTCGAAGCCTGGGCCATTGCAGGGCCGGGCAGCATCGCAACCACCAGTGAGGCCGAATACGTGTCACGGCAAGCAGGAAAAATGCTGGTGCTGGTGGCCCGGGACATCCACCGGGCACGGTGCGCCCGGAACGAGCATCGGCGGCACTATGTGGCCGCCCTGGACAACTGCATAGCTACCTGTGCAGCGATACAGGCCTGGTTGATGCGACCGGATCCGTGACAAAGTGGCGTTTGCGAAAAATCGCAAACTGGACCTGGTGAGTGGCACACAACGAAGCGAGGGCCCGCAACCCTCGCTTTTTTTGTGTGCTTCCGGGCCGTGCCCGCCTGCGGCCCGGCATCCGTCCACCTCCGTCGGCGCCCCGCCGCCTGCAGGGCACCGGCCCGGCGGGTCGCTCCGTCGCCCCCGACGGTGTGGTGAGGGGGCTCCATCGCTCCACGGTCCTGCGTGGCTGGGTTGCGGGCCCGGGCCTGCGGCCCGGTTGCCTTCGTCGGATACATCCGATGCGTCAGTGGGTTCGGGCTGTCACACCTGGGTGTCCGGACCTGCGGGTCCGGATCTTGCGGGCATGCCTCCGGGCGTGCTACGCACCGACCCCGGCGCCGGCGGGCTCGAGGGTATCGGATGCATCCGATGGGGGCTGTCGTGCTACGCATGCCCTCCGGCCCCGCCGCTGCGGTGATTGCGGCCGTCACCCTCCGGCGGCAGTCGGGCCGCACCGGGGTAGGCGGCCCTTCCGCCTCCGGCGGCCGCCTCTTTGAGGGCCCCGCCCGCCCGGTCGCCGGTCTCACTCTGGCCTGTCCGGCAGGGGCCCCACACCCTACCGGGGCCCTCGTTGCGCCCTCTGCCGTCCCCCATGTAAAAATGGAGGCGCCCCAAGGGTCCGGACTTTACATCGGATGTATCCGATCGGATGCAGACGGGACCGTTCCAGGGCCGTTGTGACGCGTACGGGGGGCAGGTGGGAAAAGAGTCGGATGCATCCGATGGGTTGGGAAAGAGATAAAGCAACCCGGGGGGCAAGTCGGATGCATCCGACGAAGGGAGGTGGTCATGATCCCACGGGCCCGGCAGGGCCCACAAGGATTCGCTAAAAAATCAGTTTTCGCCCTGATGATCGAGCCAACAGGCGAGGGCCCGATCTATAATTTCCGAAATCGTGCAGCGCTGGCGGCGCTGTATTTCCTCGGCGGCCGCCCACAACGAGCCGTCGACGGTAACGCCCAGTTTTCGACGTGGCGGCCGTTCGCCGGCGGCGATCGCCGCCGCTGCCTCCCGCACCGTCACCCGCAAGGGCGGGGCCTCGTATTGTGCTTTGGCGCCCTGCAGCGCCTCCACTGCCTGGACGATGCGCCCCGGGTCCACCTGCTGCAGCAGCTGGGCCAGGAGGCCCACCTGGATGGTCAGGCTTCCGATCTGGCCGTCCAGCTCTTCGACGCGTTCCATGGTCGTCCGGGCGATGTCGTTGACGCGATCCAGGGCCGCACTGGCGCGCAGCTCAACGCTTTCGTCGAGCGCCTTAATCCGGTGCATGATCTGTTCCCGTGTGCTTGCCAAACCCTCCATGAGCTCCTCGTTCCCCCCCGTCCGGTCGGCCGGAGGTTCTCGCAGCGCCGGTGCCGGGCCCCGCTGGGGCCGCCGCTGCGGCCCCTTCGGCAGCGCCAGGTCCGGCAGCCCGGCTTCCGCCAGGGCGCCGTTGATTGTTGTGATATCCGCCCCTTCAACCAGTCCGGCCCGCAATACCTCTGCGGCTCGGGCTGCCTTGCTGGGGCCCCTTGTTTTCTTCGGTTTGCGCTCATTCGTCATTGCACTCAACTCCGCTGACTGATCGGATGCCTCCGATCGGATACATCCGCCCCCGGGCGTGGGCGGCGTGGGCTGCATGATCCGCCGCCTGGCGGCGGCTTCCTCCAGGCGGGATAACGCCCGGTCAAGATTGTCAACCGTGCCCATGATGTGTCGCCAGGGCCCCTTCATCGGTGCCCCTCTGCGGCCGCTCGATCGAGGGCCGCCAAACGGTCCGGGCAGCCGGCGCACAGCCGGTCCTGGGCCAGTTTCATGTCCGTTATGAGCCGTTCAAGGGCCGCAGCGGCGGCGGCCCAGCTCGTCGGCCGCCTCCGTGGCGGCCGTGGCGACGGGACAGGTGGCACGGTCCTGGTCATGGTCCTTACATTCCTTCCGGCACCACCGCCGCCACCTGCGGGCAGGCGCCCTTCAGGGCATTTATGACAATGGCCGCACTGGCGGCCGTGCCGTTGATGGCAATGGCAAGGTTGGCTACTGTCGCCGACAGGGCCGTGACGGTACTGGTCAAGGCGTTCAGTGCGGCCTCCAGCTGTTCGTTGGTCATTGTCATGGCTGCTTGCTCCCGGCGGCGGCGCCGGTGGCGACGCGTACAAGAGTGGCGAGATCGGCGGCAGCTGCGGCCGCCGACGCCACCTGGTCGGCGAGCTCCACCATGGCTTGTTCCAGGTTCACGGCCGCCGCCTGCGGAGCGGGTTCCGGCGGCTCCGTTGCTTGCTTGCGTGGTCGTCGTGGCATGTGACCCCCTTTCAATCGGATATATCCGATATCATCGGATATATCCGATTGGGAGTCAAGAAAAAAGTATCGGATGCATCCGATTATTTTGATGGGGGCATGTGGAGGGCGCAACGAGGGCCCCGGTAGGGTGTGGGGCCCCTGCCGGACAGGACCGAGTGAGACCGGAACAAGGGTGGGGGGGACACAGAAGGGAGAGGCCGCCGGAGGCGGGAGGGCCGCTGGCCGCATAGCGGGCCGACTGACGCCGGGGATCCACGGCCGCAAGGACCGCTGGCCAGCGCCGGGAGGCGGAGCCGGACGGGACCCGCTGCGATCGTGTTACCGCATTCCGGGCACCAACCGTGGGACAGTGCGTGCGCAATGACTCATCGGATGCATCCGACGAAGGCAACCGGGCCGCAGGCCCGAGGCACGGCCGCAAACACGGCAAAACCGCCGCAGGAAGGAGCCCCCTCACCATGAGCGGGGGGCGACTGACGGCGCCCAAGGGCCCGGCAGGCGGCGACGGCGGGGCGCCGACGGAGGTGGACGGATGCCGGGCCGAAGCCGGGGACGGGCCCGTAACCACCGGAACGGCCGTGCGGCCGTGCCCTCACTCCCGGCTCCGACGGCTCAACAATGCCCGTGACAGGCAATCAGCTCGTCCAGGCGATCGAGGGTCAGGCAAAACGCCTGATCAACGGAGTTGGCCAGAGGGTCCGTCCGCCAGGCGGGGTGTTGATCCCGCCAGCCGTCCCGGAGTCGCCGGACGCACGTCCGGACGTGTGAGGCTTCGCCTTCCGTCCGGACGCCTGCGACAATCGTCTCGATCTCGTGCAACATCGGATGGTCCGATCCCATGTTGGTACCTCACCTATTGCCCGTAACCGCGCCGGATTACGGGTAACACGGCCCGTGGGGCCGTTTTTGGTGTGTCAATGCGACCCCACTGACACACTTGATCGCTCTGAACCCCCGTCGGATACATCCGATTTCCACGTTGCTCGTGACCTAGCCTTCGGGGCGCACACACCCGTCGGATGTATCCGATTGCCCGCTCCGGTCGTCATACACGCAAGGCCGCACAACCAACCCGTGTGGCGGCGTCGGCGCCCCGGGATCCGGATCTTGACAGGGACGGACCTGGGCAAGTAGATCGACCGCCCACCAGGTGACCGGTTCCGTGGGGTCCTCCGGCAGTGCCGCGACGGCAAATTTTTCGCTCAAGATGAAGCCGTTGCCGATGTTTTTGCTTGACACGCTGTCCTTTCTGGCGCACACTGCGCACATAAAAACAGAGGAGGTGTACTATGAGACCCAAGCCGACCGAGGAACATGGACGGCTCACCTGCAGGCTGCCGGCCCGGATCCTTGAATGGCTGGACACCATTGACCCCGGCAACCGGACCTATGCGGTCCGAAAAGTCCTGGAGGAGGCCTATGAACGATGTTCGCCTGGCAATGCTGGTGATGCTACTGCATCAGAACCCTTGGATAACCCGGGACGGAGCCGCAAACGCGTTGGGACAGTCCGCTCACAATGACATTCGCTTCCCCGCGTGACCGAAAGATTACGAGGAGCGGTACGTAGAAGTTGAAATCGTCCCGGGAAGCGCGTATGATTCACGGTCGGTCCAACAGTCCGGAATATGCACTTCACAAGAGGCCAGATAGAATGGACAGCAAGAACCTTCAGGCAGACAACAACCATCGCTTGAACCTCTCTCAACTCGATATGCCGCCCCGTCTCCTGATGGGACCCGGGCCCTCCAACGTCCATCCCCGCGTACGGATGGCATTGAGCATGAACGAGGTCGGCCATCTCGATCCGAGATTCATCGAGTTGATGATCGAAACCCAGGAACTGCTACGATACGTTTGGCAAACCGACAATCGCTTCACAATCCCGGTTAGCGGCACAGGAAGCGCAGCCATGGAGGCCACCCTCGCCAATACGGTGGAGCCCGGCGACGTGGTGCTCGTCGGGGTGAACGGATACTTCGGCGAGAGGCTGTGCGACATGGCTTCACGTTATGGCGCCGATGTCCGGCGCATCGAAAAACCTTGGGGTCAGGTCTTTACAACCGAGGATATTGGCGCGGCACTCGAGCAGCATAGGCCGGCAATCCTGGGACTGGTTCACGGGGAGACATCCACGGGCGCTGTCCAACCTATGGACGGGATTGGCAAATTATGCAGGGAATTCAATTGCTTGTTGCTTCTGGACACGGTGACGAGCCTCGCGGGCGTTCCAGTGTTTCTCGACAGGTGGCACGTTGACCTCGCCTACAGCGGCAGCCAGAAGTGCATTAGTTGTCCGCCGGGAATAGCGCCTCTCACCCTCGGTGAAAGGGCCCTGGCAAAACTGCATGACAGAAAGACCAAGGTGGCCAACTGGTACCTGGACATGAGCCTCGTGGGAAAATACTGGGGCAAAGAGCGCACTTACCACCATACGGCTCCCATAAGCATGAACTATGCTTTGCGGGAAGCCCTGAGGCTCATCGCTGAGGAGGGTCTGGAAGCCCGTTGGGAACGCCACCAGGCCAACGCGGAGCTGCTCTGGGAAGGCCTCGAAGATCTGGGTATCGGATGTCACGTGGCCAAGGAACATCGGCTGGCCAGCCTCACCACGGCTCTCGTCCCTGAAGGAATCGACAGCAAGGCCGTAAGCGCTTATCTGCTCCAGAACTACAATATAGAGATGGCAGCAGGCCTCGGACAGCTGGCAGGAAAAGTCTGGCGAATAGGACTTATGGGCTTCAACAGCAGGCGGGAAAACGTGATCCTCCTCCTGGCCGCCCTGAAAAAGGCCCTTGAGGCGACCGACTGAGAGGAGGAGGAGCGAAGGCAATTGCTTATATGAAACCTAAGTTGAAGGATGGGGTGAACGAAGCAAACCCCATCTATCGAGAAATGAAGGGGAAATCAGCATCTTCATTATTCGTGGGGTAGCCGTCACGTCACGGAAGTCTCCGTGAAATTGCTCAAGCTTCCTTTGGAGCCTCGGGTTCGGGTTGGCCGCCGGTTGCCTCGCAGGTCTTGATCAGGCGTTCCCACCTGGCGTTGACCTGTTCCTGGATGTAGCCGGTGAGCTTCTCATCCAGGTGCCGAAAACGCCCCTGACCCTTGAAGTACTCCGATATCGGTTTAAGCTCTTTCGGCTTACGGCTCAGCTTCCACACGCCGTTTTCCACCTCGTACAGGGGGAAGACACCGGTGTCCACCGCGAGCTGGCCGTACTCGATGGCCTTGTTGGGAGGAATCCTCCAGCCGGTGGGGCACACTGACAATACGTGCAGATAGACCGGCCCGTTAACGCTCTTGGCTTTTTGGACCTTCTTCGCGAGGTCCGTGTAGAAGCTGGGACAAGCTGTCGCTGTATAGGGGATGCCGTGAGCCGCGGCAATGGCGGTCATGTCTTTCTTCCACGTCGTTTGTCCCGAGGGGTGGATCTTACCGGCAGGGGAAGTCGTGGTGCTCGCTCCGAAGGGGGTTGACGAGGAGCGCTGAATACCTGTGTTCATGTACGCCTCGTTGTCCACGCAGACGTATATCACCCGATGGCCTCTCTCGAGCATCCCTGACAGCGCCTGAAAGCCTATGTCCGAGGTTCCGCCGTCGCCTCCCATTGCCACGATGGTGATTTCCTTGTCCGGAACACGACCCTTGCGTCGAAGAGCTTTCAATCCCGCTTCTACGCCTGAAGCAACGGCGGCCGCGTTCTCGAAGGCAACGTGTATCCACGGGACGTTCCACGACGTCAGCGGATAGGGGGAGGAAATTATCTCCATGCACCCGGTGGCCATCGCCAGTATCATGTCAGGGCCGATGGCCTTGAGCACGTGGCGCACTGCCAGGACTTCCGCGCAGCCCTGGCAGGCCCGGTGACCGGAATTAATATATTCTTGGACAGGAAAATTCTTGAGCGGCTTAATTACTCTCTTTTTGCCTGGTTCAGCCATGACGGTTCTCCATATTCAGGTCCGTGTTCAGCCACGAACGCCGTAGATGTGGTAATCGTAGGTCGTATCCGCAAGAGCCGTTTCCACGATGCGGGTTACGTCATCCCCGGTCACGTCTCTGCCGCCGAGGCCGGCGATCATGCAATGGATCTTCGGCCTGTCGGGCTCATGGTACATAAGAGCCCTGATCTCGGACGTCACCGGAGCGTTGGCCGATCCGGGAGAGATGGCCCGATCCAGAACCACCACGTCCTTCGCTCCTGCAAGCGCCTTCCTTAGTCCTTCCACGGGGAGGGGGCGCCACAGCCGGAGCCTCACCAGGCCCACCTTCTTTCCCTCTTCTCGCATACTGTCCACTGCCAGTGAAGCGGTCTCGCATATGGAACCCATGGCCAGGATCAAGGTTTCTGCTCCTTCGGTCTTGTACAGCTCCACCGGTGAGTATTTCCGGCCGGTCACATCGGCCAGTTCGTCCCAGGCCTCGAGAATCACAGGCATGGAATTCCAGAGGGCATGGTCGTGAGCCTTCTTTTGTTCGGCATATATCTCCGGCATTCCGAACGCGCCCATGGATACCACTTTGTCGGGATAGAGTCTGTGCACGGGCTTGAAGGGCGGGAGATACTTCTTGACCATGTCCTTGCTCCAGAACTCGATGGGCTCGATGACATGGGTCAAAGTGAATCCGTCAACGTTTATCATGACGGGCAACTGCACCCCAGGATCTTCCGCGACCCGAAAGGCGTGGAAAATCGCGTCGTAAACTTCCTGGCCGTTTTCGCAGAAGACCTGGATCCACCCGCAGTCCCTAACCATCATGGCGTCCGAATGGTCGTTCCAGATTGAGAGGGGAGCGCTCAGGGCTCGGTTGGATAGGAACATGACCATGGGAAGCCTCATGGAGGACGCGATGAACACGATCTCGGCCATAAGGGCCAAACCCTGCGACGCAGTGGCGGTGAAGGTCCGAGCCCCCGCCGCGGCGGACCCGCAGCATACGCTCATGGCTGAATGCTCGGACTCCACCGGGACAAACTCCGCGTCTAGCTCGCCCTGGGCCACCAGTTCGGAAAGATGCTCCACAACGTGAGTCTGCGGCGTGATGGGATACGCCGCCACCACGTCAACGTCGCACAGTCCGACGGCCTCGGCTGCGGCAATGGATACTTCTATACCTACTTTCTTTCCCATCATTCGCCCTCCTCTTCCATTGTGATGGCATCTGCGGGACATTCGTAGGCGCAGATTCCACAGCCTTTGCAATAGTCGAAATTCCAGGCGAAGACATTGTTGCCGTAATCCGGGCTTATTGCAGCATCAGGGCACATTATGAAGCACCGCCAGCAACGGATGCACTTTTCTTCGTCATATTTGGGCCGCTGGGACCGCCAGGTTCCGGTGTGATAGCAAGCCGCGTTGCCCGGCTCTGTGATAATCCCGCCCGGCTCTATCTCTTGCCATGTCATTTGATCCATTGGTTTGGGCACGACAACCTCCGCAATTTGTTTAAAAAGGTTTACAGTCCCGCTAAAGGTCGAATCGAATCAGATCGGGTCGGATTCCGGTCCAGCCGACCTTCCGCGGGGGCGGCCCGGCTTGCTCCCCTGGGCGGCGGCACCGGCACGAGCCCCGAACAAGGCCGCCATGATGAGGCGCTCACTGGACCAGAGCCACTTCTTCCCACGCGCGTTTCATGGCTTGAATGTTTCTTGCAGCGATCTTGCCGAACCGCCGGTTGAAGGGCTCTACCAGAGCCTCAACCGTCAGGATTCCGGTTCCCTTGACCAGTGCTCCCACCATTGTGGTATTGGTGATCGGCAATCCGAGAACTTCCCGCGCGATGCGGGTTGCATCCACGGTGGCCATTCTGCCGCCGTAGGCGAGTCTCTTCCTTATGGAGTCGGCATCATGGGAAGTGTTGACGATGAGTATCCCGTCTTCCCGAATCCCCTCTGTCGGGTTGGCGATCTCAAGGAGAGAAGGATCCAGGACTATGACCACGTCGGGGTTGTAAATCTTTGAGCGAATACGGACCGGCCGATCATCCATCCTGGCGAAAGCCACCACCGGAGCGCCCCGTCTTTCGGGCCCAAAACTCGGGAAAGCCGTCGCATACTTGCCTGTGTCAATAGCGGCCTGCGCCACCAATTCGGCGCAGGTTACCGCTCCTTGGCCTCCTCTGCCGTGGAATCTCATTTCAATCATGGCAGCTCCTTATAATTTTCAATCGAAGTCTTTTTCTTCGTCCTCTTCGTAGTCTTCGTATTCTGGGTATCTCATCCGGTCGGAGAGCATTTCCATGCAGCCCATGAGGTGGAATTTTGCCTGCGCCAGTTCCAGGATTTCCGAGGGGAGCAATTCCTTTTTCTGGAGGTAAGCTTCAATTCGCTCGTTCAGGATGACTATGTGACGCATGTCAACATCCGCGTAATCGTCGTCGGGAACAGGTTCGGGTTGAGGAGGATTGGTCACGGATTGAATCAGTTTGAGGTCCCATTCATCCATTTTCTTCCACCGGGCGACGGTGGCTGGATGCACGCCCAAGCGCTTTGCCAGTTCCTTGTTGGTTACTCGGCCCCGATCGTTGAGAAAGGCTTGTTCGGCTACTTTTCTGTGCTCGTTTTTTCTCATGGCGCACCCTCCTGCTCCCTTACCAACGGGAGTATGGTTGACAGGAATGATGATAAAAAATTATTGATAACAGAACAGCGCGGCGGCAATCAAGACTTTTCGGGTCGTTTGGAAAAACCCATGGGAGTAGTCCGGAAATCCGTCACGCACCGAGGGATTTCAAAAGAGCCATGCCGATTGACGAAGCATTCCTGAGAGACCTGCCCACGAGTCCCGGCGTCTATCTAATGGCCGACCGCAAAGGCAAGATTCTTTATGTGGGGAAAGCGTCAAATCTTAGAAATCGCGTCCGCAGTTACTTCGTAAAAGGCGGCGACGAACGACCTGCGGTTCGGTTCCTGGTTCCCAGGGTGGACAGCATCGGAACCATACTCACGGAAACCGAAAAAGAAGCGCTGATCCTCGAAAACAACCTCATCAAGCAACACAAGCCCAAGTACAACGTAAACCTCAGGGACGACAAATCCTTTTTTTCGTTGAGGCTGAACGTGTCACACCCCTTCCCGCGGCTGACGCTGATCAGGACCCAGAAGATCAAACCCGACGGGGAGGTTTATTTCGGGCCGTACGCATCCGCGCGTGACGCGCGCGTAACTCTGAAATTCATACAGAGATTGTTTCCTTTGCGGCAATGCACAGAGAGGCAGCTGGCCAAGTGCACGCGACCTTGCCTCAACTGTCAGATGAAGAGGTGTATTTGTCCGTGTTCGGGGAAGGTGGACCCTCAGGAATACGGGCGCATCGTAAAAGGTGCGGTCCTGCTACTGCAAGGGAGAGGGGAGGATCTGCTCAAGAGCCTCAAGGAGGAAATGGAGACCGCCGCTGGGGAACTACGTTTCGAAGAAGCCGCTCGGATCCGGGACAGACTGGCGTCAGTGGAACGCTCTGTCGAAGCTCAGAACGTCTCGTTCTTCCATGCCAAAGATCAGGACGTCATGGGAGTGGTCTCCGGAGATGACGACCTTTTTGTGATCGCGATCCTGTCTTTTCGAAAGGGCAACCTCTTGGCCGGCGAATCTTTCATTATCAGGAATCCCGCTCTGGACGCGGAAGAGGTCCTTACCTCTTGCATAAAGCAATATTATGGGTCCGACGGTTTCGTTCCAAAGGAGGTTCTTGTCAGCCGGCCCATAGATCAACCTGAGCTCATCGAAGCGTGGCTTTCTGAAATACGCGGCAACAAGGTGACCATCAGGGTCCCGGTGCGCGGCCCCGGAACGAGTCTCGTCAGGCTTGCCCTGAAAAACGCTCTCAACGCGCTTTTGCAGCAGAAGCAAAAGGACTCGCTTACCCATGCGCTTCAACGGGTCGCGGCCAAACTGCAGCTGCAGGTCCTTCCGACGGTCATCGAAGGCTACGACATTTCAAACATCGCCGGTAGCGAGCCGGTAGGGGTCAAGGTCTCGTTCCGGGATGGGAGGCCCGACAAGTCAAGGTACCGCCAGTACAAGATACGTGGGTTCAGGGACCAGGATGATCCCGGAATGATCCACCAGGTCATAAGCCGAAGGATAGCCCACCGTGACGAGGACCCGCTTCCGGATCTCTTTCTCATAGACGGCGGCAAGTCCCAGCTCAGCGCGGCCGCCGAGGCCCTGGCAGAAGCTCTGGGCAAGGACTTGCCGGCCTCGGCATCAATTGCCAAGGCCCGCGAGGAAGGCCAGCAGGAGCGCTTCTATTTGCCCAACAGGAAGAACCCGGTGGTTTTCCACGCCGGTGATCCGGGTCTCATGCTCCTGATGCGGGTCAGGGACGAAGCGCACAGGTTCGCACACAGTTTTCACACCAAGAGCCGCCGTACCGCGGTAATACGATCAGCCCTGGATGACGTCCCCGGTATTGGACCAAAGAAACGCCAGGCCCTGCTGACGGCCTTCGGCAGCGTCAAGGAGTTGCTCTCTGCAAAGGATGACGATATGGTGGCTGTGGAAGGGATAGTTTCGAAAGACGTCGAGCGTATTAGAGCACACTTCGCCAACCAGGAGGCCGGCAACAATGCCGAAGAAGAAAGCTAGCGCGCCGAAGCAAGCCGTTGGACCGGAACCCTGGGAGCCGGAAATCCTGGTTCTGGAAAAGCTCGGTCCAACAAAAAACTGGATCGCCTAATGACCCTGCTCAGCACCTACGAGCCGAGTCATGTCTCACTGTCATTGCGGGGATCGGAGCGACGAGGCAATCTCGCCATCCCGACCCATGAGCTGATGGGATTGATTCGTTTCCCTCCCAATGACGGTCTTTCCCTCGCGTGACTGAGGGATCACAATAATCGGGAGGAATCCATAGATTTTTTCGCGGAGGTTATGCTATATTACTTAGGTGGGTATCGTCGTTCGCCACACTCCGTTGAACCGATCACTAAAAATGAGCCCGAATCCTTGTCCTCAGGTAATGCTGAACCGTCGCTGGGGAAATGTCGGAAAGGTTTCCTGACGTCCGAGTCTACTCGCATTGGGGGGCTCCGCATTCATGGAAGATCAACAAAAGACAAAGAGGCAGCTAATTCGTGAACTGGAGGAGTCAAGGGCTCTTGTCTCCCAACTGAGGAAGGTCAAAGAAGAAGCCGAAACGACTGCCGCCGAATTGCGAAGAGCCAAAGGTGTGTTCGAGGCTTTGCTCAATGCCACGACCGACGTGGCGGGTCTCGTGGACACGGAGGGGAGATCCTTGGCCCTCAATCAAGCGGCCGCAATTATGCTCGGCGGAAAGACAGAAGACTTTCTCGGCAAACCGATTTTCGATTTCTTTCCGGCAGGATTAGCGGAACATAGGCGCAGGAAGCTCCAGGAAGTCGTGAGGACTGGGGTACAGTTTCGAGAGGAAGACAAGCTTGACGGACGAATCTTTGACAACAGCCTCTGGCCGGTTTTCGGTAGTGACGGTCGAGTGGAAGCAGTCGCAGCGTTTTCTAGGGACATCACTGAACAACGAAGATTGGAGAAAGCCCAGGAAGAAGACAGAGAGGCCAGATTCCACGCGTTCATGAACAACGGGCCGGTCATTGCCGTCCTGAAATCTGAGGACGGCCGCTATGCTTACGTCAACCGTGCCTGGGAGAAACAATTCGGAAGAAAAGCCGAAGAGGTTCTTGGAAAGCACTTTTATGAGATTTGGCCCGAATCCTCTGCTCGGAGACTCAAGGAAACCGACAGGGAAGCCCTGAGCCTTAATACGACTGTAGAGTCCTACGAACAGATGGTTGATCCCAAGGGGAACGTAAAGAACCTGTGGGTATTCAAATTCCCGGTCACCGACAGCCAGGGTCGGCGTCTGGTCGGTGGACTGGCCTTGGACGTTACCGAGGAGAAGCGAGCCCAAGAGGCCCTGCGAGAAAGCGAGAAACGCTTTAGGACGGTCTTCGAGAGAGGCCCCGTGGGCATGGTCATGATTTCACTGGACTACAAGTGGATTGCTTTCAACGACACTTACTGCAACATGCTTGGGTACACTGAAGAAGAGCTCCGCCGTCTCAGCTTCGTTGACATCACGCATCCCGACGACGTGGCAGTGAGTATTAGCCATCTCGACAAGCTTCTCGCCGGCGAGATCAGTTCTCATCGCCTGGAAAAGAGATACATAAGAAGAAGCGGAGAAATCTTGTGGGTAAGCTTAACAGATGCTCTCGTCAGGGACGATGATTCCAATCCAATGTACTTTATTGCAATGATAGAGGACATTACCTATCGAATTCGCGCAGAAGAGCAGATAAAAGCTTCTCTCAAAGAAAAGGAAGTTCTTCTTCGGGAAATAAATCACAGGGTGAAGAATAACCTCCAGGTAGTATCGAGTCTTATTAATCTTCACTGCAGGCGCGTCAAAGATAAAGAAGCCCTCGCGACATTTTACGATTTCCAGAATCGCGTGATGTCAATGGCTATCGCCCATGAAAAACTGTGCTTTTCCAAAAGCCTGGCTGAACTTGACATCGAGGTTTATATAAAGAGTCTTCTAGGGCATGTCCTGTCTTCTTTCGGCAGCGCCGCGTCCAAAATATCCTTCGAGCGCGATGTGGCCCCCGTTTCGCTCGCGGTTGATACCGCCATACCTTTGGGTTTCATAATAACCGAGCTGGTTTCCAACTCTGTGAAGCACGCTTTTCCCGACGGCAGAGAGGGTAGCGTGAGGGTGGCTCTCGAACCTGAGGGCAATGCCTTTCAGTTGATGGTCAGCGATAACGGCGTAGGAATCAGAAGTGCCGCCAACGGCAACGGAGAGCGCTCTCTGGGACTCGAACTGGTGCGAATATTCGCGGCACAACTCAATGGAACGCTTGACATAGACGGGCAGGAAGGAACACGGGTCACGATTATATTCGAAGGATCGAGTGAGAAAGGCCCCGCGTACAGAGCGAATCGTAATCATTCCCTTATCGAACGAGGAGCAATTACTGAGCAATCCGCTCCATGAATGCCAGGGAGTTGATCTCTTCCCCTCGCAGGTAACGGACGAACGCCGAGAGCGCCTTCCTGAGCTCTTCCTGACCTTTTCGGCCAAGCTTGAGCCGCCTGGCCAGGTCGCTGTCCGCCTTGAGTCCCCTCCGAACCACGGCCAGAGTGTCCGGTGAGAGAAGGACGCCTTCCCCTCTGTCAGTCCCTGCGCAACCGGTATGGCATCCACCACCGGCCGCCGGCGAGAAAAGGGCCCCCTGACCCGGCTCCAGGGGTTTATCGCACACAGGACAGGAATCGAACCGCGGCGCGTATCCCAGAAGCCCCAGGAGACGGATCTCGCTCAACAACAAAGGAACCGGTTCAACATCAGAGCGGGAGAGCAGGTCCAGGAACTCAACAAGAAAGTCGTACAGTTCGGGGTCTGGTTGTCCTTCCCCGAGAAACAACCACGATAACTCGAGAAAATAGGCGGCTCTGGACACTCTGGACACATCCTTCCTTATGCCCAGGAATCCCCGGATAACCTGGGCTTCGTCAATCCAAACCAGGTCGTCCTTTTTCCTGCGCCTCAGGGTCAAGTCCACGAGAGAAAACGGCTCCAGGTGTCCGCCGAAACGAACGCGACTCCTTTTCGCGTTCTTGGCCACACCGGTTAGCCACCCAAGCTCGCGGCTGAGGAAGATCACCAACTCGTCGGCTTCTCCGCGGTCCTGTTTCTTGAGGATAATTGCTCTAATCACATCTTTTAGCCGCTGCTGGAGTTTCTGTTGTTTTCAATTTCGCGTCCTACACGGCATTCCCGTTCAATCAACTCACGTCATTGAAAAGATGACGCGGTTCCGTAAACCCTGTGCGTCCTTACCCATTGCTTCTGATGTTCGATGAACATCTTCAGTTGCCCCGAAGGTTCCGCGGCCGGCTTGTCCAGTGCTTTCAGAGCCGTGTCCTGCATGGCCTGGTTCGCGACCAAGACCAGCCCTCCCGCTGTTCGGGTTGCCGCCGGGCCGGCTGGCGCCCCTTTGAGACCTAGAATGACCAGGGTGTTTATGCCCCAGCGTCTGAACATGTTCTCGCCCGGCCTTGTGGCCGCTTCAACTGCAGCCTTGAGAGACTTGAAATCCTCCATTTCGTCGAGGCAGTTCAAGGCCGTCTGGAGTAAATCCAGACGCCTCGATGCGATCGCCACAAACTCCGAAAGCTGTTCCCGCTCCCTGGCGGCTGCCGGAGAAAGCAGCCTAAGGAGTTCCTCGCTTGCTTGTCTTTGAAAAGTAAGCCCCCAGCTTATGAAAAGAACTCCGCCCGGCTCACCCTCGATCTGCTTGCCCAGTCTCAACAGGGAGCGATATATGTGCTCAGCCCTTTTCTTGTTCCCTTGTTTCTCCAATGACCGGCCCTGTTCCACCGCGGCATTGACGTAGTCCCTGAAGGCCTCCCAGGGCACCTCTCGGCGGTTGTCTCCCGGCCCTGTCTTGAAGTCTCCATGGTAAAGCTTCAGGAGGGCGCCCTGCTTGCGGCCCGCTATCCGGAGGAGTACCTCGACGCCCATTGCCTGCGGGTCCACGCCATGTGGACCTCGCTCTCGACGATGGAGCCGCTCCAGGTATGCGTAATCGTCCTCAGACGAACCCGCGACGTTCATTGAAGTCGTGGATGCCCCCAGCGGTGCCGACCGGCCGATCTTTTCCAGGACCGACAAAGCAGCGTCGAACCTCATCGCCACCTCTTCCTGAGCCGGAGTCGGGAACGCGTCCTTAGACGTGGCCAGCCAATCTATGGAAAGAGGTCTCTCGATCAACCACCGTCCCTTCTCATGCACCCAGAGCAACACAATCTTCAGAGTTGCCGGCTCAGGGTATTCCGGGGCCAACACCGGCCCCCTGAACAGTACGGTGGATTGACAGCGTTCCGTTGTTCCTTCCTCGTCCTTGAAACGTCGGTCCATGGTGTGACCGGCCGGCGTAAGACGGTCGCTCATGTAACGAGTAAGGAAACTCTCCACATCGCCTTTTGTCACTTCCTTTTCGTCCAGCATCTCAGGTTGGATCATCTTCGTGATCCCGTCCGCATCCTTGGCCCTGAACAGGTCCACGAACCTCTTCACAGCCACCTCCGGATCCTCAGGAGGCTGGAAGAAGGACATTATTCCGAGCAACCCCACCGCTGCGAAACACTTGCTGCGACTCCTTGAAGACCATCCGAACATGTCAGGTACCATCCGTGAATCTAGTGCCGACATTCGGTCCAGCTGTCAGAACCGGCGGACAAACTTCTATCGTGTAACGTGATTCAGTTCAAGACGTTATATGAAGATGGCCTAACAAGGACCGGCAAGATGCCGGTCCTACTGTTTTCGTGCTTCGTTGCAGCGATCTCAACATATCGGCGGCTTCCGCTGGTCGCCGCTGCTTTGCAGTCCACGTAGGATGCGGTGAATGAAGTGAACCGCATCTGTCGAGAAATGAAAGCGGAATCAGCATTTCAATTGGTCCTTATCCCCCACCGGGCATTGCGGTTGCTGTGAAAGGTTTACCCCCCCGGCAACTGTCAACAACAGTCAGATCAGGCCTTCTCTTTCCAGTTGCTTGATGAGAGGGAGGGTTATCCTTCTCTTCTGCTCCAGAGAAGCTCGATCCAGAACCGCAAGGACTTTGTTCAATTCCTTGATGTTCCTTGATTTCCTGGTAACAAGATAATTACTGATATCGTGGGAGACGCGCAGGTTCATATCCCTGGCCATCTTGTCCAATATCAGAATCCTGACTTGATCCGGAGGAGGGTCTAACCTGAACACCAAGCCCGAGGCTATGCGCGAGCTGAGATGGGGGTCATCCCGGAAGATCTCCTCGGGGGGCGCCAGCGACGCCATGACAAGCGCCGCGCCTGATCGTGTCAGTTTGTTGCAGAGATTCCAAAGATGCCCGGAGTCCTCGCCTCGGACGAGGTGGACGTCGTCCACAAGCACCCCGAACAAACTCCTCAGTTCTTGCTGTTCATCTTCCACGAGTTTGGCCATTTCAGGAAAAGATGGCGGATCGCCCACCGCATGAACAAACGCGACCCCTCTGGTGCCGCCGCAGAATCTCTCGGAAAGAAAAGAGGCCAAAGCTCTCAGGATGTGGGTCTTGCCCGTCCCTTGGACCCCGTGGAGAAAAACCGGAGGCAAGGGAGGTTCCCCGGTGCCGTAAACGCGCTGGATAGCATGGAAAGCCTGTTCAATGCCCTCGTGAACCACAAGGTTGTCGAAGGTGAACTTCGGTGGGGTGACAAGTTGTAAAATCAACTGAGACATGGCGGCCATTGTACGACGGGATCCAAAGATGATCAATCTTGACTCTTCGGCGAGCGTCAAAACCATTTCTTTCGCCTGAAGAAGACCAGCATGATCACCACAGCGGCCACGGCCGCCAGTAACACGGCGGGATAACCCCAGGGCGAGTTCAGCTCCGGCATGTACTTGAAGTTCATGCCGTACCATCCTGCAAGAAAGGTCAGCGGGATGAATATGGTCGCTATGATGGTGAGCACCTTCATTATCTCGTTGGTCTTGTTACTGATGCTGGACAGATATATGTCCAGCATTCCCGAAACCATTTCTCTGAAGGTCTCCAGCGCATCCACCGCGTGTATGGCGTGGTCGAAGACATCTCGGAAATAGATCTCCGTAGGATGTCTGATTAATGGGGATTCTCCTCCCGTCAGTCTATTGAGTACCTCTCTGATGGGCCATATTGATTTGCGCACCGTCAGGAGCTCTCTCTTCAGCTTGTGTATTCCGCGGAGCATGTCGGGCGAGGGCGCAGTCACGAGACCTTCTTCAAGCAACTCTATTCTTTCCGAGAGTTTTTCCAGGACGTCGAAGTAGTGGTCCACAACCAAGTCAATAAGACAGTACGCGAGATAATCTATACCGCTCGTTCTGAGGCGGCCGGCTGCGACGCGCATCCTCGCGCGGATGGAATCAAACAGCTCGTCCTTTCTCTCCCGGAAGGAAAGGAGGAAATCACTGCCCAATATCAAGCTTATCTGTTCGGTGCCCACCTTCCCGGACCGGTCGTCGTATCTCAACATTTTCAGGACTATGAACAGGTGGCTTTCGTAATCTTCCACTTTGGGACGCTGATTGGTGTGCAGCACGTCTTCCAGGACCAGAGGGTGCACTTTGAAATGGCTGCCCAAATCTTCTATCACGCTTTCCCTGTGCACGCCTGAAACGTCTATCCAGCAGGAAAATGCCGAAAGCCGATCCTGGAGCAGTTCCTGCACATCGGTTCCTTTGCGTTCCCGAATCTCCGAATTGTTGTATTCGACCACAGAGACTTCAATTTCGCCGGTTCCAGGGGTGCCTACATGAACAAGCGTTCCAGGCGGCAGCCCCTTCTTCGCTGACCGTTTCACCTGAGCAGAACTCCCCGAGCCGGGTTCGGCGGGGTTCGTCCCGGCCGACCTGGAATTTTTGATCCCTCTCATGATGACTGTTCCTCCCGTACAACCAAGACGGTGACATCCGATCAACCGAGGCCATGTCCGGAGGGCGCTATTATTGCACCCCACGGCGCTGTGACAAGGACATTGTTACGGCCGTTGTCAGAATTCACTCCGGGTGCAGAGAGCCGGAGTCAATGATTACCCTTATCTTCAACCCTGATCGCGCATCAAAAAAAGTGAAAAACCTCGTTGTTCTTGAGTAATCAAGAGGATAGAATCGGTTTTACGAACAAGTTCTATCACCAACGAGGTGAGTGCATTATGGCTC
>Ga0172375_10000771_pt1 | contig 51895 bp, 54 predicted proteins | sample LakKiv1m_FD_114537 | JGI IMG/M metagenome (GOLD analysis project Ga0172375, IMG submission 114537) | Freshwater microbial communities from Kabuno Bay, South-Kivu, Congo - kab_092012_11.1m | ecosystem: Environmental > Aquatic > Freshwater > Lake | place: Democratic Republic of the Congo... | reverse complement strand
TCTTCTCCGCCCAGGGCCGCCAGGATCTCGCTGTCCTTGGCGTTACGCGCCAGGGTGTGGGACGCCAAGGTTGAACCCGGGTGTTCGGGAACCTTCATGTCCCCGAACCATTGCTTGAAGTTGCCGCCCACGCCCCACATCTTGACCAACGCACCGTCGCTCACGTCGCGCTTGAACCGATCACCGGTCTGGAAACCTTCCATGACCGGCACGGTCAAGCTATTGGGAAGGAACACATCGCTAGGCATTCCCTGCCTCGAGGTGGTTCAACGTCCAAGAGATGGACTCTGCATAATATCACCAAACCACGAATTAGTCAACAACAAAACCATTTTCATTCAATTTCTGAGTTGTTTTTTATAACTCCCCAAATTCCATATTTCACACGTATATATGACAAAAAAATAAAGCGCACTTGACGCGTTTTTTTATTTGCTACAATATACCCATACCCCGGGTACGGGTATTAACTAATAACTTTACTTTTATGACATTGCAAAAAGAAAAAGCTTTAGTCAGTTTTAAAAAGGCGAACAGTCTTACCGCCAAAATCATTAAAATGATTGAGGGCGATGAATACTGCATCAATATCATGCAGCAAAATTTAGCGGTTATCGGACTTTTAAAGTCAGCTCATCAAATGCTAATGGAAAATCACCTACAAACCTGTTTTAAAACCGCTATGGCCACTCAAAACGAAAGCCGCAAAAGTAAAATGACCAAAGAAATTTTAACAGTTACGAAATTGTTTAATAAGTAATGAATGAAAAATGAGTAATGATCCATGGATAATGATTAATGCTCCATGAATAACGAATAATGAATAGTAACATATGAAAAACAAAACATATTATGTTCAAGGGATGCATTGCGCATCCTGCGAATTACTTATAGAACGAAGTCTTTTAGAAAACAAACACATAAAGAGTGCTGACGCTTCTCTTGGTTCCAATTCAGTAACTATTAACTACGAGAATTCCTACCCCACAGTAGAAGAACTAAATAAACGATTTAAAAATGAAGGCTATGTTTTCTCTGAAACAGCCTCATCAACTACGCCGTTAGACACTAAAAAGAAAATCGGCATTATTGGTATTGCCCTTGGCATTATCATTCTCTTCGTTGGACTCAACAAACTTGGCATTGCTAATTTAATCAGTGTTAATGAAGACACCTCTATCCCCTTCTTCTTTCTATTTGGTGTGATCGCTGGAATTTCTAGCTGTGCTGCCTTGGTTGGCGGACTAATTCTGTCCCTGGCAAAACAATGGAATGAAAACGAAAAAAGACCCGGATTGTCGTCCCACATACTTTTCAATCTTGGTCGATTGGCATCTTATGCGGTTTTTGGCTTACTTCTTGGGGCCCTGGGCAAGACACTCAACCTTTCGATAAAGTTTGGTCCGATTCTTGTCATTTTGGTAACTCTCATAATGATTGTCTTGGCTTTACAGATGCTGGGAGTTAAATATTTTAACCGCTTCCGCATTGGATTACCCAAATTCCTTTACAAAAGGATTAACACCAATTCCGACCACAAATATTCAGCCCTTCTTTTAGGCGCTGCAACTTTCTTTCTCCCCTGCGGATTTACCATTACAGCACAAAGCATGGCTCTTCTTTCCGGTCGACCTTGGCAAGGAATGCTTATCATGCTTGCTTTTGCTTTAGGCACGCTTCCCGCCTTACTTCTGATTGGTTATTCAAGCGAAAAATTAGTTAAAAACAAAAAACTTTCTGAACTCTTTTTAAAAGTTGCCGGTATCGTTGTTATCTTTTTTGCTTTATTCACTTTGAACGCCCAACTTAATGCCATGGGAGTCTCAAGTTTAAGTGACATCAAAACAAGCAATGTTGAGGACAAGCAAGTTACAGGATTAGTGCCCCTAGTAAACGGGAAACAACTTCTGAAAATGAATGCTTCGTCTTCTGGGTATACACCAAATTCATTTAAAATTCGCGTTGGAGTACCCGTTCGCTGGGAAATTACTGACACCGGTACTAGTGGTTGTACGAATGCTGTCATAGCCAAAAGTTTCTTTCCTGAAGAAATCCCGCTTACCACTGGACAAACTAGCGTAAAGGAATTTACTCCGACTAAAACAGGAAAGTTTAAATTTAGTTGTTGGATGGGTATGATTTCCGGAATTATTGAAGTGGTCGATCCAACCTCCGCTGGCGCAAACACAACGCCAGCAACAAACATTGATTTCGCTCTTTCTGGAGGTGAATCCCTGGGTGGGAGTTGTTCCATGGGTTCATCTTGCAGCTGTGGTAGTAACCGTTAAACCATATGGGAAAAATTATCTCAAAATCATATAAAATTTCAGGCATGCACTGCGCCTCCTGCGCGGCCAATATTGAACATGACCTCAAAAAACTCGATGGAATCAAAAATATTTCTGTTAATTTGGTTTTGACACGCGGGTTTGTAACCTTTGACTCCGAATTAGTTTCCGAAGCCCAAATAATTAAAACAATTAAGTCTCTGGGCTATGGGGTGCGCGAAGAACAAGACGAAAAAGATCCAAACATACAAGCGCAAAAGGAAAAGAAAAAATTAGGTATTCGTTTTTTCCTCTCATTAATTTTTAGTCTCCCCATTATTTATTTAGCCATGGCAAAAATGATGGGTTGGCCAATCCCTGAGTTTGTTCAACAAATTAATTTAGCTATCCAAATAATTTTATCGACTCTTGTAATTCTAACCTGTTGGTCGATTTGGAATAATGGCTTTAAACGTCTTTTGCGCTTTGAACCCAACATGGACTCTTTAATCTTTTTAGGAACTTCGGTTGCATATTTTTACAGTCTGGTCATCGCGATCTTGATGATTCTAAACAAAATCACAGAACAAACATTATACTTCGAAAGCGCAGCCTTCATCTTGGTCTTTATTTCATTGGGGCAATACCTTGAAGCCCTGACCAAAGGTAAAACAAGCGCTACGATCACCAAACTAATCGGTCTACAAGCAAAAGAAGCTACGATCATCCGTGATAATAAGGAGCAAAAAGTTTCCATCGATGCACTGATGGTTGGAGATATCCTCATTATCAAACCTGGGGAGAAAATTGCCGCCGACGGAACGGTGGTAGAAGGTTATTCCAGTGTTGATGAACAAGCCATTACAGGAGAAAGTATTCCTACTGAAAAAAAAGTCGGTGATAAAGTCATTGGGGCAACTATCAATAAATCAGGCGTGTTAAAAGTTAAAGTAACGCAAATCGGTTCTGATACAGTTTTGGCGCATATCATTAACATCGTTGGTTCAGCCTTGCAATCAAAAATGCCTATACAATTATTGGCTGATACAGTTGCTTATTACTTTGTTCCGGTGGTTCTTTCAATCGCATTAGTTAGCGCCATAATTTGGGCCCTACTAGGGCAACCATTAACCTTTATTCTGACTATCTTTGTTTCGGTTCTAATAATTGCTTGTCCCTGCGCCCTAGGACTGGCCACACCGACCGCAATTCTAATGGGCTCGGGATTAGCTGCCAAGAATGGAATACTTATTAAAAAAGGTGCGGCGCTAGAAACCGCCAAGAAAGTTGATTTAATCGTCTTTGATAAAACCGGGACTCTCACCAAAGGAGAACCAAACGTCAATGAAATAATTAGTTTTGATTATAACGAGAATTTGCTCCAATTGGCGGCCTCAATTGAAAAAAACTCCGAACATCCATTGGCTCAAGCAATAGTCAAAAAAGCTCAAGAAGAAAAACTTGATTTATTGGATATCACAGATTTCTCTGCCTTACCTGGACAGGGTGTTCAAGCGCGTTTGAAATCAACCAGTAAAAAAATTCTTTTAGGGAATCCTCAACTTTTTAATTCTGCTAATATCTCTTATTCAGCAGCTGAAGTCCAAATCCAAACTTTAGAAAATATGGGACAAACCGTCATGTTATTAGCATTAGAGAACAAACTAGTTGGGCTTATCGCTGTTGCTGATACATTAAGGCCAGAAGCGATCGAAACCGTTAAAAAATTACATCAATTAAATAAAAAGATTGCCATCATTACTGGCGACAACAAACGTGTCGCCCAAGCTATCGCCAAGGAGGTCAATGCCGACTATGTTGTGGCTGGGGTCTTACCTCCAGAAAAAGCTCTAGAAATAAAAAAGCTACAACAATCTGGTCATTTGGTGGCTATGGTCGGGGATGGGATAAACGACTCTCCAGCCTTGGCACAGGCCGATGTGAGTATCGCGCTTGGTTCTGGGACTGACATTGCCATTGAAACCGGAGACGTTGTTCTTATGAAGAACAATCTAACTACTGTTCTGACAACACTTGATCTAAGTCGTTATACTATACGTAAAATCAAACAAGGACTATTTTGGGCTTTCATTTACAACATCATTTGTATTCCTGCTGCTGCTGGAGTTTTCTATTACTGGACGCACGAACTAGTTCCACCAGCACTAGCAGCGGCTATGATGGCGCTAGAATCAGTTAGCGTGGTTTTAAACGCATTGAGTATGAAGTTCTATAAACGACGTTAAAAAAATAAATTTACACAAAAGGGGCTATTATATTAGATCCCCTTTTATGTTATAATAAAGGGGTAAACTAAATCTATTTTATGCCAATAACAAATGAAGAGTTTGTTAAAATAATTAAAGCTCAAAAATTACTTAAGAGTACTGATTTAGAAAAATATAACAGAGAAGCTGACAAGGAAAATGTTTCTCTCTTTAACTATTTACTAACTAACAACATAGTAGAAGCCGCAGAAATTAACGAAGCCATAGCCGACTCTTACAAAATGAAATGCGCTAAACTAGAAACAGAGAAACCTTTTAATGATAGTTTCCAATACATTCCAGAAATAGTCGCCCAAAAAGAGAGTACGGTCGTATTCAAAAAAGACCACAAAGGTTATCATATTGCCACCAGCAATCCCAAAAACTCAATCTTCATTAAAAATCTAGAAAAACGTTTAGATCATCCGGTTACTCTTTATTATGCGGATGAAGATAGTGTCAGTGAATATATCAATAGCCTTCCCCTTCAATCGAGCGATAAGGAATTAAATGCAATGATCGAAAGTGCCAGCAAGGCAAGCGATAAAGTCTCTCAAGTTGAAGATCTGCCCATTATCAACATTGTCGAAAAGATATTAATCTTGGGCTACGAGAATAAAGCTTCAGATATTCATATTGAAGCGCATGAATTAAAAACCGATGTCCGCTTCCGTATTGATGGTATCATGCATGACATTGTTGAAATTCCCAAGAACCTACATGACTTGATAGTCACGCGTATCAAAATCATGGCCCGCCTACGAACCGATGAACACCGCGCGGCCCAAGATGGACGTCTGCGCTTTAAATCTGGAGATAAAAGAATTGATGTGCGTGTTTCAATCGTGCCTGTAATCTATGGGGAAAAAGTGGTTATGCGTTTACTTTCAGAAAAAGCACGCCAATATGACCTGGAAAACTTAGGCTTAAATAAAAAGAATCTAAAAATTGTTCAAAGCAATATTGATAAACCTTGGGGTATGATCTTGGTCACCGGACCAACCGGGACTGGAAAAACAACTACGCTTTATTCAATTTTAAAAATATTAAATACGCGAGAGGTAAACATTTCCACAATTGAAGATCCAGTGGAATATGATATTGAAGGTATCAACCAAATCCAAGTTAATGCCAACACCAACCTAAGCTTTGCGGCTGGATTGCGCGCTATTGTACGTCAAGATCCTGACATTATCATGGTGGGTGAAATCCGTGATGAAGAAACAGCGCGCATTGCCATTAATTCTGCCATGACCGGTCATTTGGTGCTTTCGACGCTGCACACCAACGATGCCCCCACCACCCTGCCACGTCTTATGGATATGGGGGTTGAACCATTTCTTGTTGCCTCCACCATTAATATTGCCATTGCACAACGTTTGGTACGCAAAGTTTGCAACAGCTGTCGTAAAGAAATAAAACTCACCAAAGAAACCATTGACTTAATTCAGCAACAACTTTCTCCTGAAATCATAAAGAAATATAAACTGGATAAGGCCGGCACAAAAATTTTTGCGGGTGAAGGTTGTCCTAAATGCCAGAACACTGGCTACACTGGGCGTATCGGTATTTTCGAAATCCTAACCTTAAACGATGAGATTAAACGAATGATCATGGAAAAAGCTAATGCCGAGGAAGTCAAGAATAAAGCCATCGCTCAAGGTATGACAACCATGATTGAGGATGGAGTTGAGAAAGTTCTGGCTGGAGTTACAACGATAGAAGAAGTTCTCCGCGTAACTAGAGAATAATATATGTCCCCCAAAAAACAAAAAGAACAAACAAAAAAAGTTTTACACAAGAACAAGAAAGCAAGAAAGCAAAAAAACAAATTTACTTTGGTGGGGTTTCACAAAAAACCATACTTTTTTTACTAAGAACCTGTCAATCATGCTTAAAACTGGGTCAACGCTCAGCGAGGCACTGCGCGTCATTAATAAGCAAACCAAAGGTAAATTTCACCAAATCTTGATCGAGATAATATCTAAGGTAGAACAGGGCAGAAAATTTAGCGAAGCTCTAGCAGAACATTCAAAAATATTTTCTAACATTTACGTAAACATTGTAAAAATCGGTGAAGAATCTGGCACATTAGACAAAAACTTGGAGTATCTCGGTAGCCAATTAGAGAAAAACTACAAACTAAAAAAGCAAATTATTGGTGCCATGATCTACCCTCTTATTATATTAGGTGGGACCTTTATTATCGGCACTTTAATTTGTTTATTTGTTTTACCAAAATTAACCAAGATGTTTAAGAACTTTCGAGTAGAACTCCCCTTAACCACCAGAATGTTGATTGCTGTTTCTGATTTCTTTGAATATCACGGCATATTGGCTGTTTCTTTAGTTGTTGGAGTAATTATTATTCTGGCCATTGTTCTCCGTCTTAAACAAGTAAAACCATTAACACACAGACTCTTAATTTTCATGCCAGTTATAGGGCGTTTTTCTAAAAACTACAATTTGGCCATGTTCTATCGTAGCTTAAGTATTTTACTAAAAAGTGGCTCTACCATTGATGAAGGTATTATCATTTGCAGCCAAACAATTTCAAACATTCACTACCGAAAAATTATTGAAGAAATATATACTAAAATAAAAACCGGCGAAAACCTTTTTGATTTGTTAGACCAACACCATAAATTATTTCCACCGACTGACACACAAATCATCAATGTGGGAGAAGAATCCGGGACCCTTGCCGATTCCTTGGCTTACATTGCCTCCATTAGAGAAGAAGAACTTAATGACATGTCTAAAAACCTCTCGAGCATTCTAGAACCTGTTTTATTTATCTTCCTCGGACTTATAGTCGCGGTTTTAGCACTCTCAATTATTACTCCTATTTATTCGATCACTCAAGAATTTAGAAGCTAACATGAAAAAGACTGGCTTCACGCTCATCGAACTTGTTATCGTGGTTGTTATTCTTTTGATAATAGCCGGCGTTAGCGTACCACTTTATTTTAAATTTCAGGAATTCAGTGAACGAGAAAGTGTCAAAGGAGAAGCACTCCAAGCTATCCGAGAAATTCAAACTCAGGCAGCCTTAGGCATCGACAACCAAAACCGCGGGATTTATTTCTCCGGACATAACTATACTACTTACGCCGGAACCGCCTATGGTAGTAAAGTTGTTGGTAGCGATCAAACATATTCACTCTCAAACATTGTCTCCGCCAGTAGTAATACAGATATTAATTTCTTGAAAATAGCCGGTACCCCTACCCTAGCAACCTCACTAACACTTAGGAATGATCGTTCCGCTGAAACAGCGACCATAACCATAAACGCACTTGGACTAACCCAATAGCATGTCTTACCAAAAACACGCTGGACAAAATTTAATCGAAGCCATAGTAGCGGTGGGTATTTTTTCAATTCTTGTCGGGGCCGGAGTTACCGCTGGGTTAAATTATTTTAATACGCAGATTAGAGCCCAAGAACAAACTAAACTAGCTCAAATATCTCAAAGCACCTTCGAAATACTCGACGGCCTTTCCAAAAACAATTGGGCCGCGTTTACCAACGGTGCCCATGGGCTTTCGCTAAGTGGAAGTGATTGGTCCCTAAATTCAACACCAGATACTGTTGATAATGTCACCCGAACCATAACAATCGCTGACGCTAATCGTGATGGTAGTTGTAATTTAGTAGCCAGCGGCGGGACACCAGATTCAGACACTAAACTTATTAACACTCTCCTTACCTACTCTAATAATCGAGGGACTCAGAATAAAACTTTCTCCCAATATATTACTAATTGGCCCAACCCTGTAAACTGCGTAATCCCGCAGGGCCCAGGCGGGCAGGCCGGTGGCCTGGGTCTGAATGTCGGCACAGCAACTCGTCAGGAATATTTTGATTGGATTAACTTACTAGTAACTATCGATGGCGTGCGTGTAACAAACATCTCAGCAAACCCAGTAACAATAAACAAAGCACAAGTATTCACGAACAAGCCCGGTATGACTATTTATGGCTTTTATATCAACAACTCAAAACGCTGGGGGTGGTTTGGTCCAGGAACACCCAGTGGAGCGCAACCTTCTGGTAGCACACTAGATATTTCCAACTATACAATTCAGCCAGGACAAACTGTAACTATCAAAATGACCTTTTTTACTTCGTCCAAGGGGGTTGTCACTTTTCGAATCAATTTTATTATGGAAGATAACACCGAAGTCGACACGGACGAATTTACTATATAACTATGAGACACACAGGGTTTACTCTAATTGAACTAATCCTCTATATCAGTCTCGCTGCAATTATTCTAACAGCGGGTTTGTCTTTAGCGTGGAATATTATTTTTGATCAAGCAAAAACGACGGCCCTAGCAGAAGTGAATTATAATTATCAATTCCTTGATTCATTCACACAGGATCAAATACAATCAGCTAAAGCCATCAATTTAGCTCAATCAATTTTAAACACCAATCCCGGTCGTATCGTTTTAACAAACCCAGATAATTCTACAACTGTAATTGAGACTGAAAACAAAACTGTCACGCAGGGAGGCCAAAGCTATGTTTTAACTAATCTTAAAGTGACCCTACCTGGCAATCTTGTTTACTCCCTTATCACCAATAAAATAAACTTAACTAATTTTGTCGTTAAATATAGTTCTACCAATAGACAGATAACATCAGATATTTCTATCCAATATTTAAATCCAAGCCAAAGCGTGCACTATGCAGCCAGCAAAACCTGGACAAACACCACCACTATCCGCGGTGAATAAAAAGGGCTACGTTCTTCTTGTTATGGTCCTTATCTTAGCCAGTGTTTTTGCTATTGTCATAGTCAAACTTTCGATACAATCTATAGTAATGCTGAAAAATTCGTCTTTAAATATTTCGCAGGCAACGCTGGCCAATTTAACCAGGACCTGTGCTCATGACAATCTTATTCATTTAACCAGAAACGTAGATTATAGCGGCGAGACGCTCTCGATTTTCTCCGGCACCTGTACCAGTACTGTAACGACAAATGGATCATACAAAAACATCAATATGGCCATAAGCCAAGGAACATACTATGACGCTCTAACAATTACCTTTGACCCGATTCAGAAAAAATTGTAGCTTGGGATAACTAATTGAGCATCTGGGCTGCTTTGTGCTATAATATTTGTGTAAAAATTAATATATAAAACTATGCGAAGAAAAGGGTTTACCTTAATCGAACTCTTGATCGTTATAGCCATCATTGCAATTTTGTCTGTCGTCGTGTTCGTAGCTCTTGATCCGTTAACTCGTTTTCAACAGTCCAGAGATGCCCAACGTTGGAGTGACGTCGACGCCATCGCTCGGGCTGCGGCCTTGGACCAGGTTGACAATGGTGGGGCCTACTTCACCGCGTTAGAAAACATCAGTCCCAACGTCTATTACATGATTGGGACAGCCACAACAGGTTGCAATACTGGTTGCGTCAAGGCGACGGCTACTTCTTGCTTTGACTTTACTTCCCTAGTTGATGATCATTACCTACCTAAAATGCCCGTTGATCCAAGCGAGGGCGACACAGCAAAGACGTATTATTACTTCTACAAGATTGCTGACGGGTCGATTAGTGTCGGGGCCTGCAAGCCAGAAGCGGCCAATGAGATTGAAGTCATGAGATAATCCTAACCAAAAAGAACCGCCATTAACGGCGGTTCTTTTGATATAAACTAAATAGATTTTTTAATCTCGCTAATTATCGCTTCTAGCCTATTATTCGCCTTGGTATAAAATTTATTAATGCCTAATTTTAAATAAGTTTTTACCTTATCCGCACTGGCCGTATTTGATACAGCAAAAATTGGAACTTTTTGCCATTTTTTACTGTTTTTCATCTTGGCTACAAAATCCAAACCGCTTTCTTCCCCAATCCGATAGTGATCTAACCATACCGCATCAACCTTACCCAACTCTTTTAACAAAACCTCAGCTTGTTTAACGGATCTAGCTGTTACAACAGCCAAACCGTTTTTCTCTAATTCAAGTTGAATCGCTTGCTGCAATGGCAATTCATCTTCAACCACTAATACAGTGGACATTTTTTTGTTGTTTGTGTTGTCATAAAATTATGAATCTAATTCTCTTGTTCCCTCCTTCTTTTCCATCCCCTTAAGTGGGAAGGTTACGGTGAAGGTAGTTCCCTTATTTTCTTGTGAAGTAAAAGAAACAGTTCCACCGGCATGCTCGATAATTGATTTAACTATGTATAAGCCTAAACCAGTACCTTCAATAGCTGTCTTTTTCACATTATCAGCTCTAAATAATTTAGTAAATATTTTGTCTTTTTGTGCTTCTGGTATTCCCAAACCATTGTCCTTAACAGTTATAACAACGTCTTCTTTATCTTTGTCTATGGCAACCCAAACTTTCCCCTTTTCTCTGGTATACTTTACCGCATTAGAGATTAAATTCTGGAGGACAATTCTAATTAAATTAGGATCAATTAAGAGCTCAGCTAAATCTTTATTGAATTTAGTAATTACGGATACTTCTTTACCTTCTGCCTGGGGTTTCATTTCCAAGATTACTCCGTCAGCCAGTTCAATAATATTGGTGAGTTTTGGCTCAACAATAAAAGTACCCAATTCTAGGCGCGAAACATTCAAAAGAGTATTAACCAGCCCCACCATCCGTTGATTGCCAGCATATATTTCATCCAAATATTGTTTTTGAGTCTTATTAAGTTTACCGGCGCCCCCATCCGCCAGCATTTCCGCATACCAATTAATCGAGGCCAGCGGCGTTCTTAATTGATGCGAAGCCAACGATATGAATTCTGTTTTTGCGCGGTCGATTTCCCTCTCTTTTGTTACATCGCGTCCAACCAGAAGTGCGTTTGTTTTTTCCAGCTCAGCCATCCGGGTACTAACAATCTTTTCAATATTTGTAACTGATTTTTTTAGCGACGAAGCCATGTTATTAAAATCATGAGCTAGTTCGCCGACCTCGTCATCGCTTTCTATTTTCAGCCTTAAATCCAAATTGCCGCTTGAAACAGAGTTTGCGGCTTCTCTAATGCGTGCGATAGGAGAAAGCAAAACTCGGTTCAGAACGATAATTAAAAAAATTAATGACAATAAGATAAATGCAATAAGACCGTAGATAACATATGACTTTAAACGGTTTAATTTCAACAGATCATTCTGAGCCGTATCAAGCGCTTTTGTTGAAATGGAGGTCGCAGAATCCAGATCAACTCCGGCGGGCATAACATATTTATCCAAACCGGCTTTGTATTCAGCTTTATAATCCCAATATTTTTTACTGTCTAGAAGATGCTGAGCTGTTTCCAACTCCCCAACATCAACGCTGTTAATTGCCTGCGTTTCTAAATCTACAAGTGACAAATGAAGAGTTAATAGATTCAGAAATAGCAGCATCAACATTATTTGTTTGCTCTAAGGCTTGATTGATTCTTAAATCAAGTTTAGGCACGAATTCAAAGTAGCGGTCACGCCACTTTTTTTCTCCGGTAAAAGCATAATTTCTAGCAGCTTGGGTTAACACTTCATCATCGTAACGAATAAGCTGCGCAATTACGTTTAAATAGGCCGCTTTATTTATACTTTCAATGGCTGCAGGAAAATCATTATCTAAATATCGGCCAATAACTAAGTTAGACCAAACAGAAAAACTCCCCATGGCGCAAACCACCCCAAAAATCAGGACAAAATAAATGATAAATCTTTTTTTAATATTCATATCACATCCTTTTATCATTAAAACCCAGCCACTTCTTGCCAGGAACTAACACTTATTTGAGGATTTAATTGACCGATTAAAATTTTTACACGTCTGATTGTTGTGTTAACTGTGCCCGTAGCATTAATTTGCCTATTTGAGCCTCCCAAATCTATAACAGTATAGGTGCACGAGCCAGCTCCGACACTTACCGTTCCAGTTCCTGAGTACGAACTAGATTCCCAAATCTTTTGAAGACCTTCTTCTGCGCAGGTATCGGCTAAATATCTTGCCTGCTTTCCTCGTAAATAATCTAAGCTGGTACGCGATGAATCGACTCCCAGCAATAAAAAAGTGGTGGCAACGCTTAGTCCGACCGCGCCAATGATTAAAACCGTTAATAAAATTACAAAACCAGATTTTGTCATACTTAATAACCCCTAGGATCAGCAGAAAAAAGGCAAATACTGCAGTTTTAAAGAAAGTTCTCTTGGTAGAAGATGACAACGCCATTGTTATGGCTATCAAACATGGATTGACTGACTCTCGCATCGACCTAATAATCGCTCGTGATGGTGAATCAGGTTTAGTACAAGCGAAAGAAGCCAAACCAGATCTGATCCTCTTAGACATTATCATGCCAAAGATGGACGGGATGACGATGTTAAAGAAAGTTCGTGCTAGTGCCTGGGGTAAAAAAATCCCTGTTATCATTCTGACCAACCTATCCAGCCCAGTGCACGAGATGACGGCAAGTAAGCTAGATGTTTATGAATATTTAGTTAAAACAGATTGGAGACTTCAAGATGTGGTCAAGAAAGTAAATCAAGCGCTAGACCTCTAAACCAACAAAATAAAAAGACTGCAGCAATGCAGTTTTTTATTTTGGTCGAGGCGGAGGGATCACTCACCACATCAAAAGATGGGTGCATGACAAGTTTGAACCCTCGATCTCCCCTCACTATCCGCATTCAGCGAAAGTGCGGGGCAAGCTGGACCCTTTACCGTAAACTGAAAATTTCTTTGTCGGGCTAGCCCTGTACTATAACTTCGTTTAGTACAGGGTAAACGAGATCTATTTACTCTAATATAGTTAATTGTTTGTCTGCTTTGTCGGGGTGGTGAGATTTGAACTCACGATCTCTGGACCCCCAGCCCAGCACTCTAGACCAACTGAGCTACACCCCGACAAATTAGACAAATCTATAAAATAACTGTTTACCATGTAGCCGACGACTAGTCGTGCTACATGGCGCTATAGCCGGAAAGTACAAACTCTGTTTGACTTTCCGGCAAGCCCGACGAAAAAATTTTCTAGTTTACGGCCAGCCCAGCACTCTAACTGACTGCTTGCCCAGCAGTCAACGATTAGTTGCACTGCTGGGAGCTACGCCCCGCAGCACAGACATCGTCTGGCTGCGGGGCAAGCCCCAGTCAGACAAGGTCGAAAATTTATTTCAATGCTTTTTTGATTTGATTGATTATCTTCCTGGTTTCTTTTTCGCCAATCGCGACTAATTCCGGACCGTATTTACCCAAAAAATATTCTTTCCACAATGATGGCTCCATATCCTTCATCTGTGGGCGAATTACAAAGTCTGAGTTCCTGATGCCAAATTCCGCCAAATAATGACGCATGATATCAACTGCCCGAGCGCCAACACGAGATATAGAAGTAATATTTTTTAAAGTAAATCCATGCTTAGTCTTACAATTATCTAAATTGACTGATAAAATTACCTGCGCCCCCATTTTTTTTGCCACATCATCAGGGACAGGGTTTATCAGTCCCCCATCTACATAGAAATTACCATCAACCATAACCGGCCTGAACAATGAGGGTATGGCCATGCTCGCTTGAACGGCTGAAACTAACGGACCACGAGAAAAAATCTTTTCTTTTCCAGCAATCAAATCAGTAGCCACACAACGAAAAGGAATTTTGGTATCAGCAAATTTGGCTTCATGCAACCAACCGCCTAAAACCTTCTGCAATTTTTCTCCACTAATGAACCCGCCTTTTAAAGTTGGGTTAAGTAAGGCTGCAAACTTGGTTAAACGTCGGCCCACGGTCAGCTCCTCCAAAAGTCCAATATCCTGAAATAAGGAATAATGAGCTCCGACCCAAGCACCAATACTAGTACCAGCAATATAATCGATTCTAATTCCACTCTTGATCAATTCTTTAATAACCCCAACATGAACCAATCCTTTAGGCCCACCACTCCCTAACGCTAAACCAAATTTCTTCCTTTGCTTCATACTATTTCCATTTTTTATCCTTTTGTTTTCTATCTACAAACCAGGCATCCTTTTCGTTAAACCACCAATTGTCTGGATGTGTAGCCAACAAATATTTACCAACCTTTTTGCCGGCTGGTGTTTTTAATCTCTTATAAGCAATTACAGCCCAGCTTCTAGCCTTTGAGTTCCCCTTACTCTCTTCATCTCTTAGAGTGGCAATCCATTCGAGTTGATCAGCGTCTTTTGTAAGTTTAGCTTCTAAGGTTTTCTTCTCTTCTAATTCAGAAAAATAATCTCGGATCTCTGCTCCAAAAGGAACTGTTCTGGCAATGTCTTCAAATGCTTGAGCCTCTGCCAAGCGTCCGTACTTTTGGTGAACGTAATTCAGATCCGACGTTCGCCCCTCACCCAAATCGTGAAACAAACACATTAAGATTAAACGATCACGATTAGCCTTGGGTGTCATATAGGCTAAAGCATAACCGATGTAAGTGGTGCGCAAGGTATGTTCAGCGACACTCTGGCGTCCTGTGCCTAAAAACCATAAACCAGAACGAGGCGTTTTACTCAAAATACCACTTTCGAAGATGAAATTAGCGATTTGTTTTGTCTTATCTTTTTTTACCATATTTTTTTGGTGGATTATCAAACGAGATAATCGGCGTCTTATTATTAATAACTTTAGGCGGTATTCCCAGCTTTATCTGATAAATCAAATCCACGGCGCCAAAAATCGCATCACTATAATTATAGCCCAATTCATTAACAACTTTTTTAACACTCTTTTCATTCTTACCTTCGACCTCCATAAATGGCTCTAACCCAGGCCAAGTATCGATGGTTATTTCTGTCCCACCGAAAGTCCAAAGTTCTCTCTTGGTTTCTTGATAGGCCTTTTGCTTTAAGCCCAATTGTTTCAAGAAATCATATCCTTCATCAAAATTATCTATTTGCAGACAAATTTCTTTTTGATCCTCAATCTTTTTCCCTTGCACAGATTTGAGACTCATCGTAATCTTATCGCCCTCGTCACGCACACGGATCCAAGTACCCCGTATTTCTCCGGTTTGAAATGGAGCAAAGATGTAGCGACGCATTAATCTTTCTTTGTAAACTAATTTTGCGCCGACTTTCTTTAATCGTTTTCGTAAATCATTTTTTTTGATGTCTAAAATTGTTGCTTCAAATTCGGTATACATAACAAATAAACAAGTAAACAATTAAGCAAGTAAACAATTAAGCAATAAAGCAATAAAGCAAAAAACAACAGGTTGATTTCATGGCTCGCCATTCGAAACGCAGCGGTCCTTCACTGAAATTATGGACCGCATTCTTCACTGCGTGAAGAATGGTGGGCGCGGAGAGATTTGAACTCTCATGGGTTGCCCCATACGCTTCTGAAACGTACGTGTATACCAATTCCACCACGTGCCCGCGAAGTACAGGCCTTGCCTGACTTCGCGGCAAGCCTATATATAATTCTCAAAAAATGTTATTGCTTTCCCACTCGCGAACAATCGATAAAGATTCTTCTTCCAGTTCTTTTATATGAACCATCTCAATTGGTCTCAATAACTCGGCGTTAAGTTGCTCCGGTTTATAATTACCACCATAATATTCAGCTGAAACTTTTTCTTTTGAACAAGCAAAAACTATTTTTGTAACATTGCTCCAAACAGCGGCCCCCAAGCACATTAAACAAGGTTGCATTGAAGCATACAAAACCGCATTTGAAAGATCAACTGTTTTCAATCTCTCGCAAGATTGTCTAATTGAAGACATTTCGCCATGACTAGTTGGATCATTAAGTTTATTGCCAATACTAATACCTTCTGCGATTATATTACCATCTTTGACCAGAATGGCTCCAGCCGGAAAGCCTCCCTGAGCGACTGATTCCCGGGCCTTTTCAATGGCTTTTTGTAAATACTCTATTTCATTCATAAATTAATCTTATTTTCTTCACTCCAGGATAGCACTTTACACCAAATTTTTCAACCCCAAATCAAGGGAAAAACATGCAAGATTATTGATTTTTCAAATATACGATATACGCTTTTCCATCAGTAAAAAATTTACTCCCCGCTTGATTTTGCCCCAAAGTTGGCTCAACTACCTGTACCTCATTGATACTTTCCGCCAAATCAGCCTGTTGCATCTCGGCCCTTACGCTATCACGTTCCTTATCAATGGCGGGATCTATTTCATGTCCTTTGACTTTAAAATCAATTGCCTTATCAAAATGTGCCGTAGCCACCCAAACTAGTTGGGAATAATTATAAATAAAATTAGTTTCCCAAAAATGGATATGCTCTCGTTCGTTAATAACATTTTTGTCCGTTGATTTTTCGTAGGCAAAATCGTTGGGCACTGAATTCCAAAAAGACGGTGTACCCGGTGCTGTGGGATATGGTTTGCGAGTGAGAAAAGCAACTACGGATTTCCACGCTGTTTTAACACTTATTCGATCGGCCTTTTGCCAACCCATTTTTTGAAATGCATTCTCTAGTTCACTCCTTGTCCCCACAAAAATTAAATCTATTGGTTCCATAGCCTGACCACTTAGATCTTCACTAGTCTTTGGCACTGTGTCAAACAACTTGTTAAACAAAGTGCTTTCTGTTACTTCAGTATTCGCCTGCACTGAATAAGTTATTGGTTTAAGTGGATGCGTTATGTAGAATCCGATTGTAAAAATCAACCAAACGCCGATAAGCCCAAAGGTGAATGCCTCCTTTCTCTTATGCGTCAAAACTTCCTTTTCTGTCATCCGCGGAAAACGTCTCTTGATTTCCAATGCTGTAATCAAAGCTGTAAGCCAAGCGACCCCAACAGCATCGCTAGAAAGCACATCTGAAGGCCAGTGCGCACCGAGATATATACGAGAAAAACCGATCAGCAAAATAATTAGCAAAGCGCTAACTACCGTTATTATTCTCACCCAACGTTTTTGGGTGCTGACAAAAATGAAATAGGCTAAGAGTCCATAGAAAACGATAGCTACAAAGGTGTGTCCGCTGGGGAAACTGTATGTCTTTTCTGGCGCTAAGGCATTAACTAATGGTGGACGAGGACGAGCGATAATTATTTTTGTTACTGCGACAAAAAGTTCGCCTAAACCTACTGCAATAAAGAGACTTACAAGGTGATACCAACGACGCATTAACAATAAAAGGACAGCGACGCAAGCCACACCGGCAAAAACAGTTGGCCAACCTCCCAGATAGGTTATAAAAATCATTATCTTGTTAAACAATGGCTGGCGCAAAACTTGGACCAAATTTAATATTCGTAAATCTGATTGAATAATTAAATCCCGTCCATAATAATCTTCAACCACACCAAAAAAAAGATAAACAAAATATAATGTTATCAGCCCCCCAACAGTTAAGACAAGTCCGTATTTTTCGTTGGGTGTTAATCTTTTTTTGAGAAATAGTTTTAGCTTTGGATGCTTAGCAAAAAATTTTTCTATATACGGGTCATTCCAAACGCCCTTAACAACAGACCTTATAATTGATGCTATAAACTTAAACATATAAACATATTTTAACATCTTTCATCCTATTTTTCCATGAACCAAAAACGAGCCCCAAGGCTCGTTTTAAAAACTTATTCGTTGATTCTTTCGCAATACTCACCTGTATCTGTATTAATCAAGATAGTTTCTCCGGTCTTGATGAAAATTGGGGCTTTAACTATCAAACCATTTTCCAAAGTAACTTCTTTTAACAATCGTCCGCTGCTAGCCGTGTCGCCCTTTACCGCTGGTGGCGCGTCAACAACCTTGTATTGCATCTTGGGCGCGATGCTAACAGCAATAACTCTATCCTCATACATGACACCATAGACTTCCATACCATCTTTCAAGTACTTAGCAGAATCACCCACAATTTCATCTTCCAACTCATAAGTTTCGTAAGTATCATTATTCATAAAAGAGTAGAAGGCACCACTCTTATAAAGATATTGGAGTCGTTGATTTTGAACTTCTACAATCGCTATATCATCAACTGGTTTATAAGTCATTTCGATTGTCTTGCCCTTAGTAATGCTTTTCATTTTTGCAGTTACAAAAGGTGACCCTTTCCCAGGGTTAGTAAAACGAGATTCTGTTACCAAAAACAGATCCCCTTGGTGCTTAATAACGCATCCCTTTTTTACTTCTGAAATTGATCCGGCCATATTATTGGAGTGACCAGTAACCAGCGACCAGCAACCAGCTTAAAACTCGTTACTCGTTACTCATTACTCGTCCTTCTATGTATTAAATATCTTTGACATTGGTAACCCTAGCACATTATCTATATTTTTGTCCATGGTAAATATCATAACCAAACGATCCACGCCCAACGCCCCACCAGCGCAATTCCCTATTCCGGCGCGCAAAGCATCAATAAATTCCTCGTCTACATCATACACTAAACTCTTATTTTTGCGACGTACCAAGCGCTCGGCTACTAATCTTGTCTTTTGTTCTTCAGCCTCATTTAATTCCGTATATACATTGGCTAATTCAATACCATTATAATAAAGTTCAAAGCGTTCGGCGTATTTACCATCCTTAGTTTGCTTAGATAACGAAGCCATGCATTTGGGGAATTCATAGATAATAGTAGGCACATCTTTGCCAATAAATGGTTCAACTTTATTCAAGAAAATCCGATAAAAAAGTTCTTCATATTCTTCTGTCTTCTGTGGTTTATAACCAAGACGAATGCAAAGTGCTAACATTGATTCCCTCTCTAAATAATCATCCAAGTTCACCCCGACATACTCATGCCAAACTTGTTTCATAGTTTGGCGCTTCCATTTTTTAGCAATATTTTTATTGTTGAATTTTAATTTCTTATTGATAAACTTACTTAGGTTTTCTAGATCGTCCATCAAATCATAATAACTGGCATTTTGTCTGTACCACTCAAGCATAGTAAACTCTGGATTATGCGTTCCGCCAAAACTTTCTTCATCACGAAAGCATTTGCCCAGATAAAAAATCTTTTCAAAACCAGTGGCCAACATTTTTTTCATAGTGTATTCCGGTGACGTGTGTAGAAATCCAGCGAATTTCTTTTTTTTATCGTCTTTAACGACAACGGGTATAGGTTGAATGTTTGGTTCTTGGCCTGGCAACTTCACAACAATCGGTGCTTCAATTTCAATAAAATCGTCTTGCCACAAAAACTCTCGGATCAATTTCAAGATAGCGAACCGAGTTTTAAGTTTCTGAAAATTCTTATCTATGTGATAAACGTGCTGCATAATTATTTTTGAAATGTGCCCACAATAGGAAACGCCTTTAAGATCTGGCTGGGATGTTGTGAGTGGAAAGCAACCGATAAATCTTGACCAGCCTCATACCCAGCATGATAACCGTTGCGGAAGACGGAACTCAAATCATAGACATTGCCATCAACTGCGACATAGGCTGGTTGCCCATTTTGGCCATTATATTTTTTTAAGGTTTCTGCATTAAAAACATTCTTAATCTTTACATTAGCGCTAGTTTGATCCGCGGCAGCGGGTGAGGCATTGATATTTTTTGTCTGGTTTTGATTCACCCTATAGAAAAGACCCCAATACAATAAAGTTCCAACAAGGATACCATAAATTGAAATCATGACAATCTTGCTAACTAAATTCCATATTTTCCAACGCATCAAAGCGAGACGAATAGCATAGGTAGTATGAATCACAAAAGCAATCAACCCTATGCCGCCCAGCCAGGATAAATGCAAGGCCGTTGCTAACTTCACATCCATAATACCCAAAGTCATTCCAAATCCAGTTATGGCGTAAAGGATCATGACAAAAAATAAAACCCAAGCTGCAATACGATCGAGTTTAATAAAAAGCAACATCAATTCTGTGTGTTTTGTTTGAATTGTTTGTTCCATATAATCTTTAGCTAATAACAATAATAAAATTGACTTTATACCACGACACCAGCAACTCTTTTTGAAGCTGTAACAAACCACCTTCCCCTCTCATCTAAATCCAGATTGACATTAAAAAACTCAGAAAACAATTCCTCCACTTCTTTTTTCACATAAAAACTATGAGGCAACCCCTGCTCCGGGCCAGACAGTGGAGAATATGTCCCACTTCCAATTTCCTTATGATCTTTAAAAGTACCCCATTTTTTGCTGCTTTCTAAATCAGGAACTGTCACAAAAATCATTCCCCCATCAATCAAGCTTCTGTAAATTCTCTCTATAACGTTTTTTACCTGTGCTTTTGTTCCATGATGAATGGGTGCCAAAGACACAATCAAATCAAATTTGTTCTCGAGAATTTCATAATTAAACATATCTGCACAGACTATAGATGACTCATCGCCCAACAAGTTCTTAGTCATTTGTACGGCTGTTTCGCTTGAATCAACACCAAAAGTTTTAAACCCGACTACTTGTAGAAATTTCAAATATTTACCAGTCCCGCAGCCAATATCTAAGACCACTTTTTCTTTAAACTTATTTTTCGCAATAAAATCTTTAAACCTTGGGTCAATGTCTTCAGACAAGGTTGCCCAAGCTTCTCCTCCCTTTTGAAAATTCTTATAAATATCATCCCAAATTGTCATAACTTTAATCTAATAAAACAGTTGATTTATTTGGTCGGGCTGATGGGACTCGAACCCACGACCTCAGCGTCCCGAACGCTGCGCGCTAAGCCAACTGCGCTACAGCCCGCTAATTGCTAAATAATAACAAAATCAGGTCTTTTTTTCAATAAAAACGGGGCAGCTTGGTTCGACCTGCCGCCCCGCAGAAACACACGATGCTAGCCTTCGCCCCGCTGGTTCAGGACAGTGAGGAGTGCCTGCTCTGTAGAGAACTGACGACCCAATGCTTGCGCATCTTCGTACAACGTCCGTCGTCGCTCAACGAAAGCCTCGACCTGCTCGGCCAAGAAGTCACAGAATTTGGCCAGCACTTCGAAGCCTGGGGTTGCTTGCATCGCCTCGACCGTGGTTAGGGACAGATGAACACGCGTTGCGCGTTCGTACCCGCGGCCTTTGTAGCCACCTTCCTTGACCAGGTCAACATCGATACGAACAAGCTTGCCGTTGCGCAGGATTCCGAACACACTGGTTCTGTTGCGTCGGTCCAGGCCTCGGTGTGCAGGAGTGTCTTTGCCGATGAAGTACAGGCCTTGCACTTCGAGTCCATGCTTACTCGGAAAGCCGACGATCTCTGGTTGTCCCTGTTGATGCCGCAGGTTGTGCAACCAAGACTCGGTTTGAAGGAATTCGATGTCCGAAAAGGGTTTCAGCTGCATGTCTTTGAGGTAAGGACGAATCTCTTCGAGTCGGTACTCGATCAGTCTGATCCAGTCTGCGTCTTCCAGCTTTTTGTGACGCATGAATAGCCAGAGCGCATCTGAGTGTCCTTGGGGCATACCCCACCTCCAGGAAAGTTGTTGACCACCGTGTCAGGCGTACCCGACACAGCTATTCAATATATCTTTTTATAATTCATAAATCAAGACGCTTAGTAAAAATCATAACTACTTTATTGTATACTTGAAAATTTATATGATTGACAAAAATTAGCCAAAATGCTAATATCTTTTAGTCCTGAGAGAGTAACGTAACCAATCGGGAGAGGTGATCTCATGGAAGAGCGTTCCAATTCCGGCTGTGCTCCGATCCTGTTCCTCGCCGCGGTTCCCCTGGCCTTCCTGCTCGCGAACGGACTCGGCTTCTTCAAGCACGAGACGAAGCAGCCCCCCTCGCCCGAAGTCGATGCGACCACCAGCGCGGCGCCGGCCCCGGAGACCATCACCCTGCAGTTCACGACCTCGGAGCCGCACCTGAAGCCCAAGACCCCGCCGGCCGCACTGGCCTACCAGTGGACGGATAGGGTCGGAGGCTCCAGCTTCGTGATGATCTACGACAACGACCCGCTGCCCGGCACCGTCCTCGGACGCTTCCTCTACCTGCCGATCTCGACGCGACTCGTTCCCAAGACGATCTTCATCCTCGGAACCGGCGAGTACTTCGAGTACGACGCTCAAGAAGTCGTGTACGCCCACCCGGAGGTGCTGCTCTCCATGCTCCGGGATTCGGACGCCATCGCGACCGAGACATCGAACCACCCGGCCGAGCCGCTGCCCGAGGAGAGCCTGGACTGGCCGCCCGAAGTGGCGGTGCTGAACACCACCGGCCAGGACCTCATGGACCAGCTCCACCGCCAGCTCAGCTTGAACGGCAAGGACATGGAGCCACCGACCGGCTTCCACGACCACCACCGTCCCGGACGACAAGACTTCGAGCATCGCCACGGCATGATGCTCGGCGCCTGATCCAGCACCATGCGCCTCCGGCGCAGATTCTGGACAAGTGTTTTCCCCCAACCTACCGAGTAGGTCTGGGGGACTTTTTTATTAAGATCGCTTCGTATAATTACTAAAACTTACTCGCGAATCAAAAACCAGGGGCTGGTCATTATTCCGGCTGAACGCCACGTGGGATATCGCACCACTAATCCTCGGACTAATGAAATTTTGAATTCCCAAGAAATAATGTTGACCCGAAATTGCACCAGCAACCCTGGTACTTATATTGTAACATAAAAAATAATGAAGAAAAAAACACGCTGGAACTGCTCGGCAGTACCAGCGCACTTGGCTAGAAGCTGGAAACCAGCTCGATCTCTGGTCCCAACTTGATACGAATGGGTTCCCCAGGTGTGGCCCAGAAAAAATCTCCATCCACGAAGATGGGCCGCTCGTCGACCGTGGTGAGTTCGAACTCGAAGACCGGCTGGTTGAAGAACCGATCACCCGGGGGTACGAAGGTCGCCCTCCAAGCAATTGGCACCATGCTCGAGATGAGCGACGCCGGGATGCAGTAGGCAGCGGCGTAGAACTGGTTACTCTCGGCCAAGCCGCGGAAAGGCTCGATGCCGAAGAGCAGGCTCTCCGTCACGCTGAAGACAACAGCGAGCGGATCCGTTCTCGGTAGCGGCTGTCCATCCGCACTCATGCGCGCCTTGAACTGCCCGACGACCGCAGCGTGCGAACGTGGCCAGCCAGTCAACGAACCCAGCATGCCTAGGCCGATGTGCTTCAAACCGGAAAGGGGCGACTTGCCTTCGGCGTCGTAGAGCTGGATCACGCGCGTCATCGCGCCCATGATCATGATGAAGCCGTAGTGGGTCTCGCGCCGACCCTTGCGTTCATTGTGAAACTCGATGGCCAGGGGACGCATCTTGCGTGCCGGAAAGTGCTCCGGTTGGGTCAGCATCACCTTACGAAAGATGGCCAGTGGAGACTGGTGGAAGAAAATCCCCCGCCCCCACCCCAACCACTGGAAAAGGGCTTTCTGTGTCCCCCCACCAATGGGTACGAGCGGCGGGATGCGATCAATGCGCCCACGCGCCAACTCGTAGATCAGGATGTCCACGATCTTGTGCAGGGTACCGTCACCTCCGTAGACGAGAATGACTTGCACCTGCTTGCTCATGATGAGCTCGATGAGGTCAACGGAAAGCTTCGACACCGAGTCCGGGAGACAGGTGAAGACCCGGCTTCCCCACCCCCTGTCCTCGATCTCGCACACGATGGGCAGGAATCCTTCGTAGCCGGACCGTGCCCGGACATTTGCTACGACACCAACTCGTTCCAACATGGACTACTCCTCTCCCTCCTCACAAAATAAAACACAGCCAAGCTTACTATAAAAACTAATTTTGTGCAATAAAAAAATCCTCCGGAGCTTTAGCGAAGGAGGATTTCTATTTATCGTTATTCTAAAATACCATCAAGGTTAACATCGTACAATATCTTTTCTTGGACAAGACTATATTTAATAATATCTTCATCCTTAAACCACAAAGCGATTTCTCTCTCAGCCTCTTCTGGCTTATCTGAACAGTGGATCAAATTACGAACAGCACGACCACTGGTTCCAGAAAGAGAATATGAATCAAGCGTAAAATCTCCGCGAATAGTTCCAACATCAGAAGTTAATGGTTCTGTTCCACCAACCAATTTTTTAACAATGCCAACTGCTTGGTTACCTTCTAAAATCATAGCCAAAACCGGGCCACTAGTCATAAACTTGACCAGTTGATTAACAATGTCTTTACCATACTCAATTGCTTCCTTATCAACTGATAAACCAGCGGCTTGTCGTTCTGATAAGATACGAGCGCCTTTTTCCAAAAACCATTTTTCATCTTTATTATAATGCTTCCAACAAATATCTGCTTCTGGCACCAAAAACTTAAAAGCTACAAACTTTAAACCTGTTCGTTCAAATCTTTTTATAATCTCGCCCATTAGTCCTCGTTGTACTCCATCAGGCTTGATAATGACAAAACTTCTTTCCATAAATTTAATCTTAATAATTTTGGCTTTAGTATAACAAAAATCTATTATTTGTAAATGTAAAAAAAGCCCCCCGCAACTGCATGCAGCTACGGGGGTAAGGGGATACCAAAGGCTGTTAGCGTTCTCCTGGACTCCGCCACGCGTGCGTTGGGAAGCCTAGTTACACGTCCAACACCATGTAGTCGCGGATGAGGAAGATCCCTTCCGGCGCGATAAGCTCCTCGACTCGATCGACGTTCTTGGGATCGCTGCGGATCTGGTCAGCGAGTCGCTGCGCGGTCTCCACGTTGGCGAGGATCTGAGCATCGTCCCAGGCGAAGTGGTGGTGCGTGAAGCCCACCCGCCTCACTCCAGTGGCGTTGCACAGACGCACCGCGTAGTCCGGCGTGCCGTGGCCGAAGCCCGTGCAGCGCTCGTCGTACATGGCACGGCTGTATTGCACGTCTTGGATCAGCAAATCGATGCCTTTGAGGTGTGCCTTGAGATCGGCGGAGGTCCCTTCCTGGTTCTCGTGGTCGGTGAGGAAGACCATCTTCCTGCCAGTAGGCATCTCCTCGAACCGGTAAGTGATGGTCGTCTCCGGGTGGAAAGACTTGAACATCTTGACGACCAGGCACTCCGCGAGATCGAACTGCTGATGCCTCCGGAAAGGCATCTGGCGTCCAGTTGCGCAGAGATGCTCGAACACGTCAACGGTCAGGACCTTGAACCCACCCTCGGGGTGGAAGAGCAGAACGTGGTTCTGCGGGTACTCGAAGTCCACGGGAGGGTTGAAGTGCGCGGCCTCCAGGGCGATGTCACGCGGGTGGTAAGGCTTGGCCATCAGCGTCCGCAGCATCTCCTTCGGGCCGATGCCGTTCTCCTTCGGGCCGACCAGCGTGGTTCGGATGCTCGGGATGTAGGTCACCGCACCCATGAGCAAGCCCTGCTGGTGGTCGTGGTGCATGTGGGTCAGGAGGACGATCAGGTGCTTCGCCCCGGCCCGCAATGCATCGATGCAGGCCATGACGTACCCGCTTCCAGCGTCGGCTATGAGCCAGGTGTCTGAGGGCAGGCAGGGCGAATCGATGCGGTAGCACGTGGTGTTCCCGCCGATGGTCCGCCCAGGTACGAACACAGGGATAGATCCAAAGGTTCCGTAAGCCGTTACCTTCATCAGTTCCTCCATGCCCCGACTTACTGGCGGCAGGAGAAAATCGCAGGTCGCCAAGGTCCCCTTAATTTAACCTTAACATTACTATGCTGATTGTCAAAAAACCCCGACGCTTGATACGCCGGGGATAATCAGTAAAACTATTTAAGAATGGTAAACAAATTACTAAAATGGTCGGTCCATGGACGGATATCCCTTACTTCCCTCTCTCCTAAAAATGGTTTTAATTCTTCACTTTTTATTACCGCTTCATTCTTGGTGACTAAAATCCAATCCGCGCCATAATATGTCTTATTATCATCTTGCTTGGTATACACATACAAACACTTGAACCCGTTTTTTTCCGCCGCAGCTTTTACAACCGGCGCTAAATCAAGGTAACGATTGGAAATATGAACAGCAATTACGCCAGAATCCTTAAGCTTATCTCGATACAAATCAAATGCTTCCTCTGTAAGCAAATGGACCGGTATGGCATCGCTGCTAAAAGCATCCAAAGCCAAGACATCATATTTTTTATCTGGTTCTTTTTCTAAAGAAAGCCGAGCATCGCCCAATATAGTTTTAATATTAGCCAAGCTATTACCTAGATACGAAAAGTATTTTGTAGCAAAATCAACCACGGTGGGATTGATGTCAAAGAAAGTAAAATTGTCACCAGTGCGTCCATAATAAGCAGAAGTCCCAGTTCCCAAACCAACCAATCCCACTTCTCTGTTGGGTTGCATCATAACTTTTTGTAACAATAGTCCTAACCCGGTCTTCTCCGAGTAATAACTAAATGAAGGCATAACTTTGTCACCACGAACCAATTCTTCCCCATGCAAAGTAACTCCGTGTAATAAATATCGTTTATAAATCCCGGCGGTTTGAGTTTCTCTTTCGATTACACGTAAAACTCCATAAAAATTCCTTTCGTTGTTAATAACGCCGATGTCCGCTTTTCTTTGAATACAATAAAAATAAAAAGCAAAGAAAACACTCAAGCATATAATACCAGAAATTAGGAAACGACGTTCACGCGCGGTTGTTCGCCCTTTTAATTTTTGTATTTGAAGAACTCCCAACAAAATATTCGTGGTAAAAAGAACTATCGGTAATTCCCAGTATGCTTTAAAAACTAACGGAGCGACTATTGCAACAAAGATACCACCCAAGGCCCCGCCGATAGCAATCATTAAATAATAACACGTTAACAATTTGGGGGCAGGCCGTAAGCGATACAACTCTCCGTGGCACACCATACAAATTGTAAAAAGAATCAACGAGTAGCTAAACAACTGAAACCCAATTCCCAAAGTACCAATGGCATTGTTAAAAACCAACAACGGAGAGCCCACTAAAGATGCCAACAAAAGTATAAAAAAGAACATTTTTTTATAAAAAATCTCATCAAGAAAAGTTAAGATAAAAGACAACAAGTACAAGCTAAAGGGTAGAATCCAAAGGAATGGTATTGTAGCTACATCCAAACAAATATGATTGGTAACCGCCAAAAAAGCCGCTGAAGCCAAGGCTGGTAACATAATCCAGAGAATCGTTCTCCCCAAGCTTATTCGTTCGTGCGCTACAACTTCTTCCGCTTTCTCCGCTAATGTCCCCCTTAATTGTTTCCAAACTAATATGCCAACCCCTATACCAAATACCACGAATACAATTGACCAAATCCAAGCTTGCTTAATATTGGAAAAAAACGGTTCAAAGAGAAACGGGAAGGAAACTAAAGCAATCAATGAACCAACATTTGACAAGGCATAAAGAATATAAGGATTCTTATGCTGGTATTTTCTAACATACCACGCTTGCAACAATGGCCCAGTGGTTGAAAGAGCGAAATACGGCAAACCCACTGTAACCAATAATACAAATAATATTCTCAAAGTTGGCCATGATGAATCTAGTGGCTTTAGTGCCGAATTAGGTATAATTGGCAAAGTCGAAATAGTTACTAAAATCAAAACTAAGTGAACGATTTTCTGTGTTTTAAATTTAAAGTGATTTAATAAATACGAATACAGATACCCCAAGAGTAAAACCAATTGAAAAAATACCATGGCCACCAACCAGACCGAAGCTGAACCTCCAAACCACGGTAATATAAACTTGCTAATCAGTGGTTGGACTTGAAAAAGTAAAAAAGCACTTAAAAAAATAAGCGAGGCAAATAGCCACATAAATTTAACTTTATTCGACTTCAATTATATCACAAGCTATTCACCTCGAATAATTTTCTCTCCATCTGAAAACAATGATACTCGCCCCTCTATATCGGTCCGTAAAATCTGATCAACGTTATTTTTTAAATTAAAAAGTGTTTGACCATGCGGATGGTTGAATGGGTTATCCTGCCCACACGAAATAATAGCGATACTGGGACTTACTGCATGAATAAAATCAAGAGAAGAAGAGGACTCGCTGCCATGGTGCGCGACTTTAAGTACGTCACTTTTCAATGAGAGCTGATCGTTTTCTAATAGTTCTGACTCAACATCGCGCTCGATATCTCCAGTAAACAAGAAAATCGTTTTGTTATAGCGAAGCTGGCTAACAATCGAGGTGTTATTTAGATTTAAAACTTTTTTGTTAAGGAAACTCTTAGTTGGATAAAGAAACTTTAATTCAATACCTTGATCTAAACTGATGCCACTAACTTCATCAACTATTTCTAAAGGAATCTGCTGCCTTTTTATCTCCTTTAGCCATTCTATATAGTCTGGAGCGGTGTGTAAGGCTCCAGTATACAAAACTTTTCTCACTTGATACCTACGCAAAACCTCAATTAAACCCAAGACATGATCCGAGTGCGGATGTGTCAAAATCATCAAGTCAATTTGCCTATCCCAAAATGGCATCACTGCGCCCAACTCATTTAAAATTGAACTGTCTGGTCCCCCATCGATCAAAATATCTGAGCCACTAGGAGTTCGAATATAAATCGCATCCCCCTGTCCGACATTTAAATAATAAACTCGTAATAGCCGAGTCGAATCATTTTCCTTTTGAACTAGAATTATTCCAGCCAGCGAAAGGCTGAGAACAAAAGCAATGAGCTCTATTCTTTGTATATGTTTCCACATACGAGAATTATAAAGCCCTCCGACAAAAAATCTATTCTAGGCGTCTTGCGAGGGCGACATTTAAATGATATGTTAAGAACGATATGAAATACGACGTAGCTATTATAGGTGGAGGACCGGCTGGCATGATGGCAGCCATTAGCGCAGCACAACGTGGAGCGAAAGTTATTTTATTAGAAAAAAACAACCGGCTGGGTGTTAAACTCCTCTTAACCGGACACGGACGTTGCAATGTTACTAATAAAACCTCGGATACGAATGTTTTCATAAACGCTTTTGGTGCCAACGGACGCTTTCTTCACTCTGCTTTAAATAATTTTAGTATTGATGATGTTATTAATTTTTTTGAAGAGCGTGGAGTTCCTTTAAAGACAGAAGAGCACAATCGCGTCTTTCCCAAGAGTGATCGCGGGTTAGATATTTTAAATGCGCTTAAAAAAGAATTAGAAAAATTACAAGTAGAAATTCATTGCGATGCTTCAGTCAAACAATTAAAACTAAAAGATAAGGCGATTATAGCCGCTATACTCCAAAATAAAGAAGAAATATCTTCTAACAAATATATTATTTGCTGTGGAGGGAAATCATATCCAGAGACAGGTTCGGCTGGAGATGGTTTTGCCCTGGCACAATCAGTCGGACATACTATTACCCCGCTTTTTCCAGGGTTGACGCCGCTAATTTTGAATGAAAAAGATATTAAGCAAGTTGAAGGCGTCAGTCTCTCTAATATTGAAGCGAAAATTTCCTTAAAAAATAAATTTTTAGCGAAAAATCCTGGCGATATTATTTTCACCAGGAATGGTGTTAGTGGCCCGGCCATCATTTCTTTAAGTCAATTGATTGCCTCGCAAATTTCTTTAGGCCCGGTTCTGCATCTTGATCTATTTCCCACACTTAATAAAGATGAACTGAACAAAAAATTATTAACTCTTTTAACTGCCGAACCCAACAAACGATTACAAACGAATTTAAGCAACCTTCTGCCTGAAAGATTTATAAGTTACATTTTGGGAAAAAATGATTTTAATAGCACCAAGACCTGCAATACCATTACAGCCACTGAACGTCGTTCTCTAGTCGATAAGCTTAAAGACGACGAGTACTATATAAAAGATTTGGAAGGCTTTGACAAAGCCATGGTAACTGTTGGCGGAGTTTCATTGAAAGAGGTGGATCCAAAAACAATGCAATCTAAAATAATCAAAAACTTATATTTTGCCGGCGAGGTTCTGGATCTAGCTGGGCGAACCGGTGGCTTTAACCTCCAAGCCTGTTGGAGCACAGGCTATACAGCTGGGCAAAATGCTGCAGAATAAAAAATGTACGGGCAACGCGTATGCGTTGTAGGGACCGGCAGGGACAGGTCGAGACCTGTCCCTACGTCCCTACCGCACGGACGTGCGGCCGTACATTTTTTATTACACGCTCCCACCAAAATATATCTCTTGAAGACGTTTATCTTTTTGAATATCTTCCGGTTTACCTTCCATATATTTTTCTCCATCTACCAAGACTACAACCTTATCAACAAGATCAAACAAAAATTTTAAATTATGTTCAATTACAACAATTGCGAAATCATGCTCGCGATTTAATTTTTTGATAATTGCCGCTAATTGCTCACGTAAGACGGGAGCTACGCCAGCCGTAGGTTCATCAATCAACAAAATATTGCCATGAAATAATTTCAGTCGTGCTAACTCTAGTAAACGAATCTGCCCACCAGACAAAATACCAGCTAAAGATTTACGGTGCGCCAATAAATCTACTTCTTCCAAGGAATCTTTTACAATGTTAGCTGTTTTACGTCGATATTTTGGAGTAAACATCCAGTACCAGGGATATTTTTCAGCTTTTTCTAGTCCGATAACAATGTTATCTTCTACTGAGAGATCGCGAAAGATACCTGCATGCTGGAAACTTCTACCGATGCCAAGCTGCGCTCGTTTATATGGTGGCAAACCCATAATATCTTGTCCATTATAGCTAATCGTACCTGATTCTAATGGTACAAAACCCGATATAGCATTCAAAAGCGTTGTTTTACCGCAACCATTTGGACCTATGATACCAACAATTTCTTTTTCGTGGACATTGAAAGAAATGTTTTTGAGGATCATGGCTTCTCCAAATTTCACGCTAACATTTTCGATTTCCAAAATTTCTTTTGACATATTAAATAAAACGCTTCTGAGGCATTAATTTTTTACTTATGGTTAAAAGTACAACAATCAACAAAACTGAATAAATCAAGATTCTGAGATGCCCGATCATGGTTGAAGGTAACGGCGTAAATCTTAAAAACTCAGGTAAAAAAGTTACAAAAACAGCGGAAAGCATCAGCCAACGTACCTGTGGTTTAGCAGCCAAAATAGCAATAGTTACTGACTGAACTAACATGGCAATACTGCCAAAACTAGCATCAAGAAATTGGATACGCCACACACCTGTAACACCAGCCATCGCAGCTAAAACACAACAAATGATAATAGCCACAGAGCCTGTCCTTTTTGTTGAGGTGCCAAGCGCTTCCACAAAATTCCTACTTTCTCTCATGCCTAAAAGGCTACGTCCTAAAACTGTTTTTAATATTACAAATTCAATAAATAACAATATGACCATCAGGATTATTTGAAAAATAACTAGTTGCTTAAGTTTAACTAAATTGTCTGGCCGTAAGATGCCAGCAATGCCCAAGATACCACCCGTGACATCGTCCCAAGATTTTACTAAAGCCTCGAAAGCCAACATACTGGAAAGAGTGAAAACGGCAAAGCTGTCATTCGACAATTTAATATAAGCGAGGACAAACAGAAAACTAACAAAAAATGAAAAAACTATAGATAATAGTGCTGCCCACCAAGGATCTAAACCGAATTTTTGCGAGACAGCCAAGGCATAGGCACCAAAACAAAACATGGTCGACCCACCTAAGAAAAAAATATTACCAACGGCAATAGTTAAATGGCTACCAATGGCTGTGATAGTCGATTCAGCTAAGCGTGCTAATTGTGTTAAAAAATATCCCATATATTATTCAACTCTTTCTCGACGTTCTAATAAACCATTAGGTTTCCACGTCAATAAAATTGCCGCCACGATAAAAACAATAACCATTTTCCAACTTAAAGAAACACTATATGATCCAGATGATAATCCCACAACCAACTCTGGGATCAAGACCACCAGGTAGGCTGCGACAATAGTTCCCTTTAGACTATGAACACCACCAACTAAGAGCGCAATAAAAGCTAAAACCACTATATTAAAGCCAGCCCCAGGCACTAATGTAGAGTTGAAAGTTGTCATGATCCCCACAAATCCAGCGATTACACTAGCAACAACCAAAACAGTTGCCCGAACCAAGCTTGCATTAAAAGATAAACTCGACAACAAATATGAGTTTTCCGAAACTGCTTTTATTTCCCTACCCCAAGGGGTTTGTGTTGTCAGTAACAGAAACAAGATCGAAAGAACAATTCCGACAACAAGAGTAATAGCACCAGGAACCGTTAAATACAATTCACTAAAATTAATAGTTGGCAGTGGTGTGGAAAGAAAAAACTTGCCATCAGTACCAAACATTAGGGCCATCGAAGCTTCCAAACACAACCCTAAAGAAAAACTCACTAAGAGTCCGAACAAATGTTCTTTCTTCTTAGCGAGTTTTTCTAATAGGGCAAAAGATAATAAACCCAGAACAATAGCGCAGATCAAGGTAAATAGAATTGTTATTGGCCAACCCCAGCCTGATGTTAATCCAAAGTACAGTGCATAGGCTACGGATATGCCCGTTGCGCCCAAAGCCAGATGATAAATTTTACTGGCAGCATAAACCAAATAAAGGGGCACAGCAAGTAAAACCACTTGTGTGCCCACAACCAAACTATTCAACAATATCTGCAAGAAGAACATAATTACTGTTGATATTCAGCCTTTCCGTCTTTAACAATATAAATACCGCCACCAACTCCAGGGAAACTACTATCTTTGAAACTAATATTGTTACTAATATATCCAGAAAAAGTTCTTTGCTTCAAGGCCTTTTGAACAGCTGCTTGATCATTACCCAATTCACGAATTAAACCCGTAACAACTTTTACATCATCAAGTAAAGACGCTGTGTAGAAGTTCCCAATGTCAGTTAACGGTCCCTTCTCTTTAGTGACGCTATCAATGAATGCCGTTAATTCTACGTTATTAACTTTTGGTGCATCAATAATAATCATCCCATTTGTCAATGCAGGAGCAGCTGCTAATGCTGTCTCACTAATGTAAGAATATTGGCCAAAAATTGTAGTACCTGGCCAATCCTTTATTTCAGCCATTTGTTTAACCAATGTTTCTGCCGTAACTCCAGGAGTTGGATTCAAAAGAATTGCCGCTGGTGCCATCTTTTTTATCTTTTCTAAAACGCTTCGCATATCCGTAGCTCCCTTGGGATATGTTTCATTCGCTACAACGGTAACTTTCGGATAGTTAGCCTTAAATTCATCTAACACTACTTTTTGAACTCCAACATTCCAGTCATTCTGCTCAGTTATAAGAGCAACACGTTCATATTTGCTCATTTCCTTGGCAATAGTTTTACCAATTACATCATCACTATAAGAAAAAGTGAAGGTGTATGGACTAGCACCCTCTATTGCTGGGTTTGACGAGAAAGCCGAAGTTACCAAAACTGATCCATCTTTTGTCAAAGGAGCGATACCGAGTGTTTCAGATGAGCAAGCCCCTCCGATTACAAACTTGACGCCGTCAATATCCTTCAACTTTTGAAAAGCTGAAACTGCTTCACTACCACCGCACTTTCCGTCTTCATAAATGAACTGAAATTGTTTACCGTCCACCTTTGCGTCTTCATTCAATTTGGGCAGATAACTATCAATAACTCGTTGGATTTGCTCTCCATAAGCAGCTGCATCGCCACTCATAGGGGCAATTACTCCAATCTTAATGGTTTCCATTGTCTTTGGTGTTTGTGCCTGATTAACACAACCAGAGAGCAAGAGTACCACTGCGAGTACAGGCACCAAGACGCCTAAACTCTTCTTAGAAAAAAGCTTCATACTCTTAAGCTTATTTATTAATAATGACATAAATATTTTAGCTAAAATGAGCCGTACTTGTCAATAAAAAACGCGCTCAGCCAACTCGGTCGGCCAAGCGCGATCGCAACTTTCAGACACCCAGTCCAAAGGGGGCCGGCAACCGTTCCTGGAACCAGGCGCGAAAGCGGTCCGGGATGACGTTCTCGAGGGTACGGACAGGGCGACCGGCCTCTGGCTTGCGCAGCATGAAGAAGAAGTGCCCGTCATCCAGCGCGAACAGGGTCAACCCCATCCCCGCAGCTGTCTGGGTCTCCAGGACCTCGGTCCCAGGCGGGAAGCTCACGTGTACGTGCATCCCCTTCTGGTCCGTGAATGATGCCGCCCTCCAGGTGATGCCGATCTGGATCAGGAAAGAAACATCGCTCTTGAGTAATAGACACTCGAAGGTCTCGCCCGACCTTACACCACGTTTTTCCATGGCCCACCTCATGTGCCGTTGAACACAATCTGACGTTGCAATATACCTTAGAAAAACATATTAGTCAATAACAAAAAGCCGTCGCACCAAGACGACGGCAAAAAGATATTTTTTAATCAGCTAACAAAAATTTTTTCTTGTTCGCGCTTAAATCAGTAAATCCATCAACATAATCTAACAATAACGAACTAGTTGATTCTCTAAAAGAAGCTGTTTCTACCCTGCACCCGGTCGTATTTTGCAAATACTCAACTAGTGGTAGATAGTCACCATCGCCCGAGACTAATACAATAACATCCAAGTTCCGCGAAAGTTTTATGGCATCAATCGCAATCCCTACATCCCAATCCCCTTTTTTATGTCCGCCTGGAAAAATTTGTAGATCCTTTGTCTTGACTTCATAGCCAGCACTCTCCAAGGCTGTAAAAAATTTTTCTTCTAAACCCTCTTCGGTAGCAACTCCATAGGCAATTGCACGAATGAGCTTTCGTTCACCAACAACCTCTTTTAAAATTGCCCCGAAATTAACCTTTTTCTTAAACATGACCTTGCTGCTGTAATATAAATTTTGGATGTCGACCAATACACCGACGCGTTGTTCTTTGTAAAGATGCATATTTGTGTAAATTATTACTTTTTATTGTTAATTGTCATGCTGAGGTGCGAACGAAGAGAGCCTCGAAGCATGACAATTACTAAATCTTAGGTGCGCACGTTTGGAAAGTTTTATTAAATCAGTTTGGTTGCTTAGTATTAGTGCCATCTTTTTCCTCCGTCCCCAGCCCTTCAGTTGTTTCTCACGCGCTATTGCTTCTCGAACATCGCTAAACTCTTCATGACGTACCAACACCACAGGCCGACGCGAATATGTATACGAAGTCTCGTGTAATCCAAAGTTATGTTCATTGATTCTTCGCTCTAAATCGTTTGTAACACCAACATAGAAACTTCCGTCACTACACGACAGGACATAAACCCAATATGACCTCATACTTATATGTCACGGTTCGAGGCTTCATCTAAATAAAACCAGAAGCGCACCTCACCGTGACCAATAGATTATTTTTCTTGCTCTAAATCTAATTCACGCGCAAAAACCGCTTTCTTTTTATCGATTTCATCAAGAATACTTAAATATAAATCTCTCACTCTGACTTGTTCTGAAGGACAGTCTTTAAAAAAATCAGCGACTCGAGTGCGCATAATTTTAATAGTTTCCTCGTGTGTGCGTCCACTCCTTTGCAAAAACGCTTGGTATTTATCGGCCAACATCAAACGTATCCTATAGGCTTGATACTTATCTGCAAGCTCCAACGAAACCATACCACTTTTTGCCTGACTAACGCCAACACCCGCAGGATCATGCCCCTCTAGAAGATGGTGGCTAACTGCTGTTTCGATTAGACTCCCTGATAAATTTGTTTTTCTCAAAACATCATAACTCCAATAGACATGTGCGGACCAAAATTTACCCATAGTCGTTTCAGCAGTAATTTGTGTTTCAGGACGAAGATTCTCTTGTCTTTGTGCTGCGGCAATAACCAGCTGAAGTAATTCAGCAGCGCGTGTCTGCGTGATTTCCCCCTCTTCGACTTTCAGGGCCAAAGCGCGCCGGAGTGAAACCTCATTGATTTTCTTTCCATCAACAACTTGTCCGTACGGAAAATCCAAGTTAAAAAGAGAAACTATAGCCAGTTGTTCTTCTGGTGTAGCCTCTGCTGGGCCTGCCTTACCCACGTCATGAACTAAACTCGCGGCCCGAAGTTCATTTACTTCCGTAGTCGATAATTCCTCGGGGACTAAATCATCAATGATTTCCGAAATATCCAATGCATCCTGGAAATGAGAGTTACGATGCTCTGTAGCAAGCGAAAGATAACTCAAACGAGTAACAACTTCTTTCGGAATATTCTGATAACCCAAACCCTGAAAAAAAATTTCCACATCAGCCTCTGTTTTTGCCTCACGGAATTCCCTCCCTGTTCCTTTTACATACAAATTGTGCATGAATCGTTCACTAATCACCATACATTAAAATAACTCCTTACTAGTTAGTCCTCCTAGATTACTTCCAGTTTATCATGTGCTTTGAGTTTTGCCCAACAGCTTTTTCCTCAGCATAAAGATGAACAACAAACTGCTCGCCAACAAAAGAACCTGCCAGTTAAGTCCCATTTCTATAGCCGCCCACGGAATTTTATCTAAATAATCAGTAATCTTTAAGATATAACTGAGTGCTACCCAAGTCAACCAACCACAAACTCGTCCAAGCGGTAAGAAAATGGCGGATAGAACTACCTGAATAAAACCTAAGAACATGGATAATGGGACCACAGGCAATACAAGTATATTCGCTAACGGTGCGACAAGAGAAAGTCGTTTGAAGTTAAATAAAATAAGGGGCAAGGTCATTATAATAGCTGAAAAAGTGCTAACCAAATTTTCTTGGAATCCCAACATCTCCGGTACTCTCTTAAAATATTTTTTCAATCTTCCAGAAAGGAACATGAGGCCGCAGGTAGCCAAAAAAGATAATTGGAAACCAGCATCCCACAATATTACTAATGGGTTAAACAAAGCCATAACAACAGCCGCCGCTATCAATATGTTTTTAGGATACGATCTTCGCCCCACCTGTCCAGCGACCACAACCAACAACCCCATTATTGTCGCCCGCACCACCGAAGCACTCATCCCAGTTATAACCACAAATAATATTAAACTAGGAACTATAAACCACAGAACTTTTTTCCGATTAATATATAGGTGTTTAGCGACATTCATCAGCAAGGCAACAATAATAGTTATGTTATATCCAGAAATAGCGATGATGTGCGTGATGCCGACTCGATTGAACTGATTCATCAACTCCTGGGGTAGTCCGCGCCTGCTGCCAATCAAAATTCCACTTAGAAGCGCGGCTTGCGGTTCTGGAATTGTTTTATTTATTTCTTGTTCAATTGATTTCTTCAGTATTAGAATTTGCGCATAGAAAAAATTTCCCTGTCCACTTCTAATTTTTTTAATTTGCGGATTATAACAAACGGAAGAAATACCATCTCGCGCTAAATATTTATCATAACGAAAATCTTCGATTGGTTCTGACGTTTGTAATTTACATTTAATGCGTAACTCATCTCCATAGTCATACTCTGGGAAAGACAAAGCCTTAACCAAAACCTTCCCTTTATAATCATTTGGACTAATCGTCAGTTTTTGATGATCCACGCGCACATCAGGTTCAGCGCTGACAATGCCAGTGAATTCAAAATTCTGTCCATTGTAAAAATGAATCTCTTTTTCAGTAAATTGTGGCTGCGCAAAGTTTCTCCAAAACACGCCCACGACGACTGCCAGAGACACTAATAGACAAATTTTTAGCGGAATCAATTTAGCATTAGGGCATCGTAATTTATATATAGTGACGAAAATAGACAGAACAATTGTGCTAGCAATAGCCCAACCATAAAACCACTCACCGATGATTATCCCTAACAAAAATGATAAACAAACTAAAAAGAATTTTTGCGACCTTTTCCAGTTCATCTTTTTATTATAAATCCCAAGGATTTTGGCGTCGCGGGTAGGTGCAACCATCGCGTTTTGCGCGGATCCACCTCTGACGACTCGCCAATCAAATTGGTTGATAAAAAACACCCCCACGCCTACTCGGTAGGCAGGGGGTGCGATCAGTGGATCTCGAAGCTCGTGAGGGGCTCGATGGCGATGCCGTAAGGCCGCAAGTCTTCCGTGAGGCTCCCACGCACCAGCTTGTCGAGGACCTCGACCTGCAGCGGATCCCGCGGGTTGTAGAACTGCGCCAGCTCCTTGGACCTGGCGTTGTTGAGCTCGTAGAGGTAGTACTCCACACGCGCGGTCAGGCAGCACCGTGTCGCATCGTTGTCGCCGTCTCTGTTCGCGAGCAGGCAGTCTTTCTCCATGAAGAAGAAGAAGGCGGGGTTTTTCACCCAAGCCTTGGGCGCATAGCGCAGGTCACGCACCTTGGGGTTGTCTGTGATCGGTTTCACGGACGTACCCACCGCAACGGCGATGCGCGAATCGTCGTACCCGATGTCGAAGCAGTTCCCGATGCAGACCCCGCCGATCTTGGAGGTGCTCGTAACCAGGCCATTGTCGTCGTAGAAGACGACCGTGGACCTGGCCCACTCGAACCAGATACCACTTGTGGCAAGAACAGCCAGGAGACCACCGCAGGTCACAGCCAGGATGCGCAGACCACGCTTCAGGCGCGGACCAGTCTCCGGCTTGCGCAGGTACAAGACGGACAGGTAGATCACGAAGATCAAGGCCAGCATCAGGAGCATGGACAGCATGAGTCCCATGAGTCAACCTCGAAACAGTGTTCTTGTCGCCCTACACGACAAATTAATTTAACAATACCGACTGGCATTGTCAACCCCAGGCTAGTGTACTCCATCCTGATTTGCGAGAAGCAACGCGACGACGCAAACCGCTAGCCCCAACTCCTAAACTTCCTTTTGAGATAAAAATATATTTCAATGTAAAACATGAACAAATCAAACTGCGCCGTTTACATCATGACCAACAAGAAAAACCACGCATTATATACTGGAGTAACGATTGATCTTCATAGAAGAGTTTGGCAACATAAAAACAAACATTTCAAAAAATCTTTCTCTGCGCGATATAACCTCAATAAGCTAGTTTACTTCGAAACATATTCGCGCATTGATACTGCAAACTACAGAGAAAAACAAATCAAAGCTGGTTCAAGAAAAAAGAAAATAAACTTAATTGAAACTGCTAACCCAAACTGGGAAGATCTCTCAATCGATTGGTATGAGCAAGACATCTATGAGTATGGCTAGCGGTTTGCGTCATCCGCCCTGGGCGGACTCGCAAATCAAATTAGTTAATAAAAAGCAGCTCCTTACCTTGGAGCTGCTTTTAAGTGCGAGTAGTCGCGTTTGGCCTCTTCGCCGTGCGAAGCCTTGAAGACACTGGCTGTGCGGAAACGCGTCACTTTTTTGTTAGTCCGACGCGAATAGTTTTTCATATTTAACGTTTATATATTTTGCGTAAAAATCGATATAAACCCAATTTAACTGGTTGATAATTTTTTTCATAAGCACCTAAATATTCTGTAATCTCGGCATTAGGCGAAAAGCCTTTTTTAAATCTGGTAAAACCAGCCCAACTCATTTCCTGCCCTTTGGCATTCTCTGGAGCAGCACCCCAAAAATCGTAAAACCACATACCAACGTCTTTGGCATCTTTCATGGCTTGCCACTGCAACAAATACGGTGCCATTAAAGCGCGTGCTTCATAATCGGAAGCCCCAAACAAATAAGTCGCTGTATGATTCCAAAAAATCATAACGTTAGCAGCTACAGTTTTCCCGGCATAATCAGCTAAATATAATTTAACTAAGGGACATTGCAATAATTTTTTAAAATAATCAGCACCAAAGAGCTGAATGCGTTGTCGCTCTTCTGTTTTTTTCAAAAGTTCTATCAAATTTTTGTCGTCTTTATTATCAACTCGCACTTTTATCATCTTCTTTTGAGCCAGGTTGATATTGTACCTCGTCTTCTGGTGCATTTGCTTTAATAACTCCTCATCTTCTTTACGGATATCCAAAATCAAAGTGTGGCGCGGCTGAATATCTATCCTAGACTTAACAAATCCAGCGTGATCAAACAAAAGACACCATTTTTTTTCAGTTGTTTCGGGGTCTAATTGAAATGTTAAAGCCTTTTCTTCTTCAGCTAAACCATCAACCGTGGTCATGAACAAATCCCACACTTTTTCTTTGTTAACTTCTGGGCTGATAATAGGTCCTTTTGGAGCATATAATAATGTCTGCCCCAACTTTAATCTTGAGAGAAACAAAAACATGACAGCAACTATCTTTTCATCTGATTCAATCAGATAACGCCAAACTTTTTCTTTTTGCGTGGACATAAACTCACCCCATGCCCACGACTGAACAAAGGAACCGCCTTCAGTTGATTCCACAAAACGGTCCCAGTTCTCTTTATCATTAATTGTTGCTTCGCGTAATATCATTTAGTTAAAAATTTTAAGGCTACTTTTACTTTAGCCCCAGATTCTTTTATCTCTGGATCGATTTTTTTCAAGGCTTCTTGTGCCTGGCGTGGTTGGTAGCCGAGTGACACCAAAGCATCGACAACATCAGAGTCTACATCAAGTTCTTCTGATGTTTTGATACCATCATAGCCAGCCAAAGCCGCGATTTTATTTTTTAATTCAAGAACAATTCTTTCTGCGGTCTTTGCCCCAATCCCCGAAACTTTCTTTAGAATATTGGGATTATCATTAATAATAGCGGACTTGATATCCTTAGCGCTGGCCACTCCGAAAACATTAAGCCCTGTCTTGGGCCCCACGCCTGAAACTGAAATTAATTTTTCAAAAAGTTCCAAATCCTCTAACGTTGAGAATCCAAATAGTTGTAAAGCATCTTCGCGTACATGCTGATAAGTAAAAAGTTCTAATTCGTCATCAATAGTACCCTTGAGTAGAACGCTTTCTGGAACAAAAACCTTATAACCAATACCCTGATTTTCTAAGACCAAAAAACTCTCTCTTTTCAATCTAATAGTACCCTTTATGCTTGCTATCATATACTATAATTTTACATCATTGAGATGACTTGGACAATCGACGTCGGATAAGAGTGTAGACTGGAATTTCTTGCTTGTTGTGGATATAGACAATAGTATTTTGTCCTCCATGAGCTTCATCAATCATCTTATGATTTTTGTCCTCCATCTTAGTTATTTTGAGACTGCTATTCTCGCTCTGCGGTGTAACTAATTCCACCTTATCATTCATTTTTAATTGATTATGAACCAAAACTTTCATCAAACCTTCTTGATAACCAACAACCTCACCGCAAAATTCCCATGGACATGTCTCATGACTTTTATTTACTTCTTGATCTACTTCTTCTCGGCCAAAAATGAAACCCTTAGTGAATCCCCTGTTTTGAGTTTTTTTAAGTTCCTCTATAAAAGGTTTGAAGTCTCGGATTATTTTCTTTGACTCAAGAACTTCCCTATAAACTTTAACCGTATTGGCCAAGTAATAAATACTCTTGGCTCGCCCCTCTATTTTAAATGATACAACTCCAGCTTTTTTCAACTGATCTAAATATTCAATAAGACAAAGATCACGGGAATTCATAATATAGGTTCCACGATCATCTTCCTCGATTTCTAAAAGATCATCTGGACGAGTCACTTCACCAATAAAATGTCGGAATTGCCAACGGCAAGGTTGAGTGCAATCACCGAGGTTAGCACTGCGATTTGTATAATACTTGGACAACAAGCAACGTCCAGAATATGACATGCACATAGCACCATGCACAAAAACTTCGAGCTGAACTTTAGGAACTTTTTTGTGAATTTCTTTGATTTCTTTAAGCGTCACTTCTCGTCCTAGAATAATTCTTTTAACGCCTTGATCATACCAAAATTTAGCTGATTCCCAGTTGGTGCAATTCGCCTGAGTCGAAAGATGAATTTCACACTTGGGCCAATTTTTTTTAATGATTCGAATAACTCCAGGATCTGACACAATTAGTGCATCCGGTTCTAACTTTTTTAATTCTTTAATATGCTTTTCCAGTTTTTCTAGATGTTTATTATGCGCAAAAATATTGGTTGTAACATAAACCCTCTTCCCCCGTTTATGTGCGTATTCAATTCCAGTTTTTAAGCTCTTAATATCAAACTGGTTGATACGAACTCGAAGTGAAAAATCGGGTATTCCACAATAAACAGCATCAGCCCCAAATTCAAGGGCATACTGTAATTTTTTTAGATTTCCGGCCGGGGCCAGGAGTTCAGGCTTGTTCATATAGACTAAATTTAGCAAAAATAAGCTAATAATTCAATTTTCTCTAAAATTAGAGCTTTTTAACATTGACAAATCTCTTGGTTTATATTATATTAATAGGTCACATTGACGATCGGAGGCCCCCCATGTTTACACCCGACCAGAGAAGGGACTTGATTTGGCGCCTGAAAAGCGCCAGGTACTTTCACATGGTGACACACGAAGACCCTGACCAGGACGGAGCTGGTGCCATCCGCCTCATCTTGAAGAAGGTGGGCATCAGCATCCACCAGGACCGGGTCTTCCTGCACTTTGTCCCGCACGGGACACTGTTCGACCCGACCACCTTGCCAGAAGAGCGCCGGCCGACGGACAAGGATCTGGTGATCCACGTCGATGTCGGTGACAAGCTGGATATCGAAAACCTGATCTTCGACCACCACTACGAAGGGTGCCCGTACCACTCGGCTACGGCCATCATCTTCGACCTACTGTACTTGGGTGGCCGATACCCCCCAGGGCAGACAACCGTCGCCCTCGTCGAACTCATCGACCGGATCGACTCCGGACATGAGGTCGGCGACCTCGATGACGAGGTGTACGATACGATCCATGCGCTGAACGAACTCCTGCGTGAGGAACACGGTCCAGTGGGTCGCTTCGAACCCAACCTGCCCGGACCGGCCTGGTTCATGAAGTTGGTCAACAACAGGCCGACCGGTACGCCGGACGTCATCCACCTCTTCATGCTGATCTACGCCTTGGAGTGCTACTCCCAAGCCGGGAAGCACCACTTCGAGATGAAGACGGAGTTCGAGCAGACCGTGAAGCCCAAGCTCGAAATCCAGGACCTGGGCGGATTGCGACTCGGCTTCGTGCCGTTGAATCCGTTCCAACCCGGTGAACTCCGCACGACCATGAACAACGAATGCCACGACGAAGTGGATGTCATGGTCGCTGAGAACACCCGTTTCCCCAACGCCCGCGGACGCTTCACTGTCGCCATCATGAGTCGCAAGACCAGCATGGTGGAAGGCATGAAGCAGCTCGCCGACGCCCTGCGGACGCTGACCTCCAACGCAGCGGTGTACGAAGATCACCGCGGCTTCCTGATCTACGTCAAGGAAGTGGGGGGCCTCCCCCTGCCCTTCGACTTTACCGGGCTGAGGAGCCTGGTCGCGACACACCTCAAGCGTCGCCTGCCCCAAACAGGGCAGGCTGAACTCGACCTGCACCCCGCCGCAACGGAGGCATCCCTTGCCTGACGAGACGACGACGATTCGGCCGCTGCTGAAGCGTCGTCTTTTTATTTACAAAATGCTAAACTGAAATCATGGAAAAGATAAAACAAATTTTTACTCATTGCTCCCTGGGGCAACCACTCATAATAAAGCCACTCGAAAAAAATTCGACTCGTAATTTTTTTGTAAAAACAATTAAGGGCGAATTTGTTATAACTTTTTATGAAAAGGATGCGAGATTCCGCAGTTTATCCGAACTTAAAGCGCAACAAGAATTAAGCCATTACTTAATAAAGAAAAAATTTTCAGTAGCACCCATTGTCAAAATTATAAAGGATAAAAAAACAAATGTCTTAATTAAAAAATATCTACCTGGGAAAGCAAAATCCGTACCGAGTAAAAAACAAGTGACAATCTTCGCTAAAACCTTTGGCCAATTTCATAAACTGATTCAAAATTATCGACCAAAAAATAAAGTCACTCATCGTTGGGATTTGGCTACAACTAAGAAACATCTAGCTGAAATGATTAAAACTTTTCCCAAAGATAAATTCTTAAAAAACATCAAATCAGAGTTTGAAAAAATACACTTACCAAAAACATTGCCAAGTGGTTTTATCCATGAAGATTTGGGTCGACGTCACGTTCTTTGGGACAAAGAAAAAATAACTAGTTTTATCGACTTTGAACGCAGCTATTTTGCTCCACTTATTTATGATTTGGGTCAGGTATTACGTGGCTGGTGCTTTCACTCTAATTGGCAAAAATGGTGCAATAAAAAGCTCGCCAATATCCTCACCCACTATTCTCAATATCGGGAAATAACTTTAGAAGAAAAAAAACATTTATATTCATCAATTGAATTCGCTGTTTTAGAAAGAGCCTTTTCCTTTTATCTAAAAAATCTTTTGTACAAAAACGAAGAAGCCAAGGTTTACGCTCTACATTCACTTAACTATATCCTCCCTCTATTGCGAAAGAAAAAAGAAAAAATTGAATCAATTATAAACGCCGTCTAGTCCTTGGGACTAAACGGCGATTTTGTCAGCGGCGACGCAACAGAAAAAAGAGCGGCAAGGTCAGAGCCAGACAAACTCCGGAGAAAAGCCAGCAGTTGAGGATGGGAATTTTCTCCAACAGAAGTCCGGAGAGAAACCACCCCAACCCCGCGCCCAGCTTGGTCACGAGTGAAGCGATGGACCCCATCGTGGCGCGGATTTCACTCGGAATCTGGTGCTGCAAGTACGATTCGGAAAGTGAATTCCACGAACCGCGCGGCGCTTCGTGCAAGCAGAAGAAAAGGAGCACCAACCAGCGGCTATCCTGACTCGACATGGTCAAGACAAGAACCGTGGTCAGCGTCTGTGCAATGAAGAGCAGCTGCATCTCACTATGCTTCTTGTTCCGCAGCAGCCGACTCACAGTGTGCGAGCCCAGGAACAAACACAGCGACATCCCCACCCAAACAAACATAATGGACTTAAGTCCAAATGCTTGTTCAAAGTACAAGGACCACTGCTGGTTGAGCGGCTGGAAAGCGAAGAAGGTCAGGCTGGTCAGGAGAAAGAAGTAGCGCACTTCTTTTTTTTGGTAAGCAAAACGAAACCCGGTCTTGAAAAGACGCCAAGCCTCGTTCCAACTTTCTTTCCAGGTCAGTTCTGTGTGACGAAAGTAGCTCTCGTCCACGATGAAGATACAGAGGATAGTCAGGCCCAGCGAACCAATTGCAGCGACCAGCCACGGCAAGGAGAGCAACCAACTCCCCATGAATGCGCCGAGAGTTCCCCCCACGACACCGGCCAGATGCGCAAATTTCTCTCCATTACTCCAGACGACACCGAAGCTTTTCTTGCCGTTGTGGAAATCCAGCGTGTCTTTAAGCCAAGCCTGGAGAGAACCGGAGATGAAGCTGACACCCAGCGCGAGGATAGTTTCGGCCGCCACGTACATCCAGAGCGAAGCGCTCAGGAAGTACCAAAGGAAACCAAAACTCGTGATGCCCAAGCCAGTGATGATCGACTTCTTGCGGCCGAAGCGATCTCCCACCACGCCCGTGGGCACTTCGAACAAGCAAACCGCAATCATGAACATGGTGTTCACAATGCCGATCTCGTTGGGGTTCATGCCACCGTCGCGGAGGAAGAGAACGTAGGTCGGAAAGGACAGCGCGAAGAAGAACTGATAGAGGATCTTGAACAGGACGAAGTTGCGCTCGACTTTCTCGGACATGGTCTTCTCCCTTGCATTGGGTTGTAATGATCAGTGCTAGTTGCAAAAAATGCGCCCAGCCGATCTGGCTGGACGCATGAAGTTGATATTTAGAAAATTAATTTTCTTTAAACACACTTATCCATCCAAACAGATTGGCTCTAGCCTCAGTTGATTTTTGGTCCACACCAAAAATCCAGGCCGAACGTAAATCAGTCTTTTCTACACAAGGATAATTGTGTCTATTGTTATTCATATAAATAAACCCTATATAATATAAGACGGTTAAAAAACCCCTTTATTACAGACTCTAGAACTTTTTAGCTTAATTTAAATAAATACCGCCGTCAACCCTCGGGGCTGACAGCGGACTTGATCAGAAGTCGAGACGGAAGCGCGGGCCCTGCGTGGTCCAGCGTGATTCGATGACCTGAAGCGGAACATCGCGGTGGTAGATGGCACGGAGATCTTCCTGGATCCACCGCTTGCGGCACCTGCAGGCGCGGAGCATCTCCCTGATGATTCCAGGCAGGTTCCGCCAGTCCTTCGGCTTGCCGGTGCCCTTCCAGCCAGTCTGCGGTTTCCAGGAGTAACAGCCCGACTCGAACCAGCGACGAGCGCGCGCCAGCCAGAACAGAGGGTAGGCCCACCAGACCGGCAGCACGTAGATGATCAGGTCGTACGAGGCTAAGGGCCGGATGCCACCGCAGATCTGCGGCGCGTGTACATCCTCAACGATGGTCAGTGGTTCGTGTTGATCGAGCGCTGCCTGGACATGCTCTGGGGCCAGGACGCTCCAGGTGTCGCGTTGATCCCGCGTTTCCTGGAATCCATCTGCATCGTACTGGTGGAACGGAATCCCGCTCCTGGTCAGGTGTTGCACCAGCCGGCGGCGCAAAGTGCTCTTGCCGCACAAGCCGATGCCAGTGATGAGAACATTGCCCTTCATGCCGCACCTCGAGTCTGTTTTTCTCACTTCGAACTTTTTAGTATGACAAAAAAACAACGGAATGTCAATCCGTTGTTCGAGCGTCTTTCTATAAATCAATCTTCTCTCCTAAGATTGGTTTAGGCTTCAAAATATTAATATCCAACCAGGCCTTGAAGCTAGCGGGCCATTCCCGCAAAGAAAATTCCCACTGATCTAGATACCCACGATCTTGTGCGGCTACGCCACGAGACGAAACTCCCAACTCCTCGCACAAATACAATGCACGTGGTAAATGGTACGCCTGTGTTACAAGAATAATTTTGTTCAACGAAAAAATATTTTTCAGTCGATAACAACTATCATAAGTACGACGACCAGCGTAGTCTAAAACAATTGCATCTTCAGGTAAGCCCTCATTAATAGCAAAATCTTTCATGGCTTGCACCTCGTTATAATCAACCGTAGGGTTAGCCCCACTCATAATAATTTTGCCGACCTTGCCATCTTGGTAAAGTTTTATAGCCGTCAGGACGCGATCTTCAAGGATATGACTTGGGGCGCCGGATTTTTTGAGACCGGCTCCAAAAACCAAGGCAATATTCGGCCCTGTAATTTGTTCTGATGACACAATTTCTCCACTATATTTTGTTTGTATGTGCCAGCTAACCCAAATAAAAAAAACCGCTAAGACCAAACACAACCACAGTACTCGCTGAAATTTAATCGGGAGACTAGGTTTTGTTTTTTTGACCTGTGCGGCCTCAATCCCAAAATCCATGAAAGTATTATAAAGTTTTTAAAATTCCTTCTGCAGCGATAATACCAGTTGCGGCTGCGCCCGTAATATTTCCAGAAACGCCGGCCCCATCACCAGCGACATACAAGCCTTGAATTTCTGTTTGCAGATTCTTATCAGTTTGGACCTTTGATGAACGCAACTTTATTTCTGGTGCATATAATAATGTGTGACCAGAATTGATTCCCGGCAAAACCTGATCTAACATTTCTAACCCCTCTGTAATATTTCTAACTATACGATACGGCAACGCCATGGCAATATCGCCCGGAGTGACATCACGTAATGATGGCGCCACAAAACTCTTATTAATTCTCTCCCAGGTGCTGCGTCTACCCTTATGCAAATCAGTTAAACGTTGCAGAATCGGCTTACCACCGCCAATTGTTGTGGCTAATTTGGCAATCGACTTAGCATAAGCGATCGTGTTTTCAACTGGCTCGGTTAAAGTTACCTCCGTCACAAAGGCAAAATTAGAATTATCTGTTTCATTGTTTGAGTTTGAATGTCCATTAACGCAGACAAAGTCATCGTAATGTTCTGCTGCAACATACCCTTTAGGGCAAGGACAGAAGGTACGTACCACATCATCAAAGGTTTTTGTACGCATCATAAATATTGTCTCGTACATCAGCTCCGCGTGCTGCTTTAATACTGCTTCTAAAAATTCCACGCGCACCCCAACTTCAACTTTTTCATAAGTATATGTAAGATTCAACTTCTCGGAAAGTTGCTGCATCCAGTGGGCACGAACTCGCCCTGGGGCCAAAACGACTTTATTGGCAAACAAATCCTGGCCATTGCTCAAACGTACGCCTTGAATTTGCTTATCTTGGACTAAAACATCAACTACTTCGGTTTTGTCTTTGATAATTAAGTTTTTTGAGATTAAATAATCTTCAAAATTTTTAATAACATCAGGGAGTTTATCTGAGCCAACGTGCTGAGCCTTGCGAATGAATAACTTCACACCCTTTTTCTCGGCATTATCAACCAAAACTTTAGCTTCATTTAAATTACGCGGATAATACTCAGCCCTGACACCAAACTGCGCTAAAATCAATTCAACATTATCCAAATATTTCTGATATTCTTGAGTCGAATACAAGTGTAACATTTTTTCGTGACTCAAAACTGGTGTATAGTGCAGCTTCCCATCAGAGAAAGTCCCCGCCCCTCCAACGCCAGACATGACTTCATTGCGGCCACGATTTTTGATTAAGTTACCCAACTCAACTAAACAAATATTAAGAGTGGGCTTATTACGCACCAATTCATAGGCTGCAAATAGACCAGCAGGTCCAGCACCAACAATGATAACATCAAATTTATCCATATAATTGCGAATAATTAGTTGTTAAGCAGTTACAAATTACTGCTAGCACTTAATTGCTTAACGATAATTCGGAAGTTCCCTTTTATACAGCAATTCGTAACGTAACCTTTAACCTCTCGTCATTAACTTTAACTTCATTTTCCCCTTCCCCCTCAGACACAGAAGCTAATAACGTTGCTTGAATTAATTGATCAACTAAATCTTTTTTAGTAAAAAACTCTTTAAGCTTATCACTGTCCGTCTGATAAAACATATTAGCTTTGTCCGCGATGGTTAAACCAGCCTCCTTGCGTAAATTATTGACCTGACGAGTCAATTCGCGCAACAAACCTTCCCACTGTAATTCTTCTGTCATCTCTAAATTCAGAGCAACTTTCAAGTCTGCAGTTTCCTTAATTAAACGATTTGGTTTTGGGATAATCCCCTCCGTCCATTTCACTTCTTTTACATTAAGCTCTTCTGCGATTATCTGCTCAAATTCACGATTCAATTCCTTAGCTTCATATCGAATGTATTGCAATGGCTGACGTATCTTAATCTTAGCTTCGTCGCGAGCTGCCAGACCAAGCTCTACAATCTCGCGCACCCTGGTCATATCGTCCAAAATATTTTTATCAATTGTCTTGGTGTCGACCTTAGGCCAAAGTTGGAGGTGGACCGACTCCTTGTTGCCCAAATTCTGCCAAAGATGTTCAGCCAGGTACGGCATAAAAGGCGCTAAAACCAAAGCTAATCGTTCTAAGGCATAATGAAGTGTCGCACCAGCGCCAGCGATTTCTTTTTCATCTTTAAAACGATCACGACTACGACGGACATACCATGTTGAAAGTTCATCAATATAATCACTGATAGGACGAACCGCTTTAGTTAATTCATAGGCCTCCATCTTTTCACCAACTTCCTTTATCAACAAATTGGTTTTAGCCAGTAACCACTTGTCCAAAACATTTTCACTCTTAGCTTTTAAATCAACTCCACTTTCATACATCTTGTAGAAATTCAAAACATTAAGGAGAATCAAAACAACTTTTTTATAAACTTCATCAACGCCTTTTTCAGAAAAACACAAATCTTCCGCCCGCATCACCGAAGCGCTGGTTAAGTAGAAACGCAAAGCATCAGCTCCATATTTATTAACCATAAGCATCGGATCTGGATAATTCTTTTTACTTTTTGACATTTTCTGCCCATCTTCAGCCAAGACTATACCATTGACGACAACATTCTTAAAAGAATTTTTGTTATAAAGTGAAACACCAAGCACATGCAAAACATAGAACCAGGCTCGGCACTGATCGACGCCCTCGGCAATAAACTCAGCCGGAAAGTTAGCTTCAAATTTTTCTTTATTTTCAAAAGGATAATGCATCTGACCATAAGGCATGGAGCCACTCTCAAACCAGCAATCCAAAACTTCTGGAATACGTTTCATTTTAGCAGAACATTTTTCACAGGGTATCTCGATAGCATCAACAAAATGTTTATGTAAATCATTTACCTTTTGACCACTTAATTCTTCTAATTCTTTACGTGAACCAACAACTTTTATTTCTCCGCACTCGCATTTCCAAACAGGCAACGGATTGCCCCAATAACGTGATCGGGATATTGACCAGTCGCGTGCACCCTCCAACCACTGACCAAAACGACCTTCCTTTAAGTGCTCTGGCACCCAATTAATATTTTGGGCGGCCTTTAATAATGCTTCCTTTTGATCGGCAACTTTAACAAACCAGGAGCTGGTCGCATAGTTTAAAAGTGGAGAGTCGCAACGCCAACAGAAAGGATAGCTGTGCGCATATTTTTCTTTAGCAAAAATCAATCCCTTGGCAGACAAATATTTTAGAACTTCGACATCTGTTGCTGTTGGATCTTCTTTTGGTTTTACTTCTTTACCAGCAAAATCTTTTACTTCCGCGGTAAAACGACCATCCTGTCCAACGTGCTGGATGAATGATAATTTTTTCTCCTGCCCAAGTCTCATGTCGTCTTCACCAAAAGCTGGCGCAATATGAACTACACCAGTACCATCTTCCGTTGAAACAAAATCAGCGTTCTCAATAATGTACAAATTTTCTTTATTAACTAAATCAGCATCTCTATAATAATCAAATAAAGGAACATACTTTTTACCAACTAAATCCTGTCCCTTAAAGCTCTTTGAAATCTTGTATCCCTTGCCTTCAAAAAACTTCGGAACCAATTCTTTAACCAAGATAAACTTCTCACCATCCATTTCAACGGTGACATAATCTAAATCAGCACCAACTGCAAGAGCCACGTTTCCAGGCAATGTCCACGGAGTGGTTGTCCAGGCAAGCACATAAGTTTTTGGTTCATCGACTAATTCGAACTTGCAGGTCACTGACAAATCTTTTACGTCTTTATAGTTCTGCGAAACTTCAATATTACTTAAGGTTGTTTCGCAACGAGGGCAAATATGCATGCTCTTGTGACCTTCATACAATAATTTTTTGTCCCAAAGGTTTTTGAAGACCCACCAAACCGATTCCATGAAATCAGAATCCATGGTTTTGTAATCGTTTTCCATATCAACCCAACGGCCCAAACGTTTTACAATCTTCTTCCATTCATCAGCATAGATCATAACCTTGGATCGGCAAGCTTCATTGAATTTATCAACGCCCATGGTTTCAATATCTTTACGGCTATTCAAGTTCAATTCTTTCTCAACGATATTCTCGATCGGCAAGCCATGACAATCCCAACCCCAACGGCGTTCAACACGTTTACCTTTCATAGTCCAAAACCGTGGAACTAAATCTTTCATAGTGCCAGCGACTATGTGCCCATAATGCGGTAACCCTGTAGCAAATGGAGGTCCATCATAAAAAACATAAGAGTTCGATTGATCTCTTTGTTCAACTGATTTTTCAAAAGTTTTATCTTCTTCCCAAAACTTCAATATTTCTTCTTCAATTTGGGGAAATGTTTTTTTGTCCATATTT
>Ga0172375_10000769_pt1 | contig 51916 bp, 53 predicted proteins | sample LakKiv1m_FD_114537 | JGI IMG/M metagenome (GOLD analysis project Ga0172375, IMG submission 114537) | Freshwater microbial communities from Kabuno Bay, South-Kivu, Congo - kab_092012_11.1m | ecosystem: Environmental > Aquatic > Freshwater > Lake | place: Democratic Republic of the Congo... | reverse complement strand
GATCGCCGGCAAGTACAAATGGGCTTTTGTGAACATAAATATAAGGCCTTATTACGCCGAAGGCTCAAAGACTTACGGCTTTGAGATAGCGGAGCAGCTGGGCTGGAAGACCCCGGACCATATAGTGGTGCCCTGCGCGGGCGGCTCGCTTTTGACAAAGATATGGAAATCTTTCAAGGAGCTGAACCAGCTGGGGCTGATCGCAAAGCCAAAGACCAGGATGTTCGCGGCACAGGCGCAGGGCTGCGCTCCCATAGTGAACGCGATAACGGAAAAAGCCGAGATAATCAGGCCGGTCAAACCGAAGACTATCGCAAAATCTCTGGCAATAGGCAATCCTGCGGACGGCTACTACGCGATGGCCGCAGTTGCGGAGTCCGGCGGCTGGGCGGCCTCGGCGACCGACGATGAGATAGTTGAGGCGATCAAGCTCCTGGCCGGGACGGAAGGCATATTCACCGAGACCGCGGGAGGAGTGACGGTCGCGGCCACAAAAAAACTGATCGAGCAGGGCGTGATCTCAAAAGACGGCTCCACGGTGATCTCGATAACGGGCAACGGCCTGAAGACCCAGGAGGTCGTGCAGCACAGGATAGGAAAGCCGGTAAAGATCAGGCCGACGATGAAGTCTTTTGAAGAAGAAGTTAAAATAAAATGAAAGGAGAGAGCAAATGGCAGTGAACGTCAGGATACCGCAGCCCCTTCAAAAGATCACAGGGGGTAAAGAGCTGGTGGAAGCGGAAGGGTCTACGGTAAAAGATCTGATCGAGGACCTTGAAAAGAAGTTCCCGGGGATCAAAGGAAGGATCTGCGACGACGCGGGCAAGGTGAGAAGGTTCATAAATATCTATGTGAACGAAGAGGACATAAGGTTCTCTTCCGGGGACGCGACCGCTTTGAAGGAAGGGGACGAGGTCTCAATAATCCCTGCGATCGCGGGAGGGCGCTAGCATGGCCTTAAGAGATGACCAGATAGAGCGGTACAGCAGGCAGATACTTCTTCCCCAGGTCGGCGGAAAAGGGCAGGAGAAGCTCCTTGCCGCCAAAGTGCTGATAATAGGGGTGGGAGGGCTCGGAAGCCCCGTAGCGGCTTATCTTGCGGGGGCGGGGGTCGGGACGATCGGGATAATAGATTCCGACAAGGTCGAGATGAACAACCTGCACAGGCAGATCATCTATACCGGCGATGACATCGGGCGCAGCAAGGCGGAGGTCGCCAAAGAGCGGCTTATAAAAATGAACTCTGATATCAAGGTGAACGCCCATGTCCTTAGGCTGTGCTCGGACAATGCGCTGAACATCATAAAGGACTATGATATAGTCGTAGACGGAAGCGACAATTTTCCGACCAGGTACCTTGTGAACGATGCCTGCGTCCTTCTCGGAAAACCTCTTGTTCACGGCGCTTTTTTCAGGGTGGACGGCCAGGCAATGGTGATCAAGCCGAAGGAAGGGCCCTGCTACCGCTGCATGTTCTCTGAGCCTCCTCCTCCGGGCGCAGTCCCTTCATGCCAGGAGGCCGGGGTTTTGGGCGCGCTTGCCGGGACGATAGGCCTCATCCAGGCGACCGAGACGATAAAACTGATACTCGGGATAGGGGAGCCGCTGATAGGCAAGCTCATAATCTACAGTTCCATGGAGATGAGCTTCAGAAAAGTAAAGGTCCCGAAGGACCCTGAATGTCCCGTATGCGGGCAGCACCCCTCCGTTACAAAACTGATAGACTATGAACAGTTCTGCGGAATAAATAAAAAGGAGGCGAAATAAGATGGGAAAGAACGAAAAAGCGCTGGTAAAGCTGACATTTCCTCAAAAGCTGATCAAGGAGCCGGTCATGTTCACCATGGCAAAAAAATTCGATATCGTCCCGAACATACGCAGGGCCAAGATCACGGAAAAGATCGGAGAAGTGGTGCTGGAGCTGGACGGGACCAGGGACGCACTTGAAAAAGGGATAAAATATCTGGAAAAGACGGGCGTGATAGTTGAGCCTGTGCTCGGGGACATCGTCGAATAACAGGGAGGACCGTAAAATGGACAATAAAGAAAAACTGTCCCTTATTGTTTTCAGCGGGGAATTTGACAAGGCCATCGCGGCCTTCACTCTTGCCACGGGAGCGGCCGCGACCAACAGGCAGGTGGACATGTTCTTCACCTTCTGGGGCCTGAACATCATCAGGAAGAACCGGGGAAGGGCCCTGACAGGGAGCGGCATCCTGGCAAAGACCTTCAACTTTCTGATGGGAGGGCTAAAGTGCCTTCCTCTGTCAAGGTTCAATTTTCTGGGGGCAAGCCCTAAGCTCATGACCTATATGATGAAGAAAAAGAACGTTGCAACTCTCGACGAGCTGATCGAGGCCGCAAAAGCCCTGAAGATCAACTTCATAGCCTGCGAAATGGCGATGCAGATCCTTGAGATAAAAAAAGAGGACCTGATGCCGGAGGTGCAGGACATCGTGGGCGTCCCCACATTTCTGGAAAGGGCCAGGGACGGCATGACGCTTTTCATCTGATATGTGCTACGCAATACCCGGCAGGCTGAAAAGAATAAAAGGCAGCATCGGAGTGATAGATTACTTTGGGGAGGAGCGCAGAGCCCGCCTCGACATGGCCGATGTCAAAGCGGGAGATTATGTTTTTGCGCAGGGCGGGATAGTAGTTTCAAAGGTGAGCGAGGAAGAGGCCCTGAAGATCCTTAAAGTATGGGAAGAGCTGTTCTTCAGGCTAAAGGATATCGACAAGGGCCTTTCCGAGATAAAAGAAACCGGGACCAAAGGCGTTGTCTGGGAGATCGTCCAGAAAGCCAACAGGAACAGACGGCCCGGCAGAAAAGAGCTGAAAACCCTGCTCGATATAAAGGACAGGGACGAACTTGACCTTCTATGCAGCATGGCCAACAATGTCAGGCAAAGGGTCCACGAGAACGCCAGCTGTGTCCACGGGATAATCGAATTCTCGAATTTCTGCGAAAAAAGCTGCCTCTACTGCGGCATAAGAAGGCCCGTGAACATAGAGCGGTACCGGATGAGGCCCGAGGAGATAGTCGGCGCGGCAAGGGAGGCGGCTGAAAAATACGGTTTCAGAGCGATCGTTCTGCAGTCGGGAGAAGATCCATGGTATACCGACGAGGTCCTGGAGGGGATCATTCCGCGGATAAAAGAGCTCGGCGTCCTTGTTTTTTTAAGCCTGGGTGACCGAAGCCGCAGATCTTATGAGCGGCTTTACAGGGCCGGGGCCAGAGCGGCGCTGCTGCGCTTTGAGACCTCTAATGAGGATATATTCAACAAACTGAGGCCCGGGACGGCTCTGAAGGAAAGGGTTGAACTGATAAAGGACATTAGATCTGTCGGTTACGTTCTTGCCACCGGTTTCATGATCGGACTTCCGGGCGAGACCACGGAAGATATAGTAAATAATATTATGCTAACCGAATCGCTGGGACCCGATATGTACTCTTTCGGGCCGCTGGTGCACTCCGGCGGCAGCTGCCTGGAAACGGTCCTTCCCGTAAGTTCCGACCTGATCCTTAAAACGATCGCGGCCGCCAGGCTTTATGACAGGGATTCCAACATCCTGATCACGACCGCCATGGAAACTCTTGATCCGGGTCTGAAAAAAAAGGGCCTTATGGCCGGAGGCAACTCGATGATGCTCAACCTGACCCCGGTGAAGTACAAAAAATTATATAATATATATGACGACAGGCGAGGCGGTGGCGAAGAACTGAAAGACGCCATAGAAGAGACAGTTTCCCTTCTCACATCACTGGGAAGATCTCCGGCTGATATTGGCGACAGGCAAAAATGGTCATGAACATCATAGATGAGAAAAAAATAAGCAGGATCCTCGAAAAAGACGAGCGGCACGACCTTTCAAGGGTGAAGGAGATCACGGGAAAGGCAAGGTCGCTTAAAGGCCTGACACTTGAAGAAACATCATATCTTCTGAAATGCGATGACGGGGCGGCGATAAAAGAGATCTTTTTGGCCGCCAGGGACGTCAAAACCGCGATCTACGGCAACAGGATCGTGCTCTTTGCGCCGCTGTACCTTTCAAACTTCTGCCGGAACAATTGTTTGTACTGTGCTTTCAGGTCTGACAACAAGGAGCTGAAAAGGACCGCTGTTACAATGGAAGAGCTGAAAAAAGAAGTGGAGGCGCTTGAAGACCAGGGGCATAAAAGACTTCTTCTGGTGGCCGGTGAGGATACGGAGCTTTCAGGCATTGATTATCTTGAAAAGGCCGTTAAAACGGTCTACAGCGTAAAGAAGGGAAAAGGGAGCATCAGAAGGGTCAACGTAAATGTCGCCCCGCTTTCTGATAAAGACTTCAAAAGGCTCAAAGCCACGGGCATCGGGACTTATCAGCTTTTTCAGGAGACATACCACAGGCCGACTTACAAAAAAGTCCACCCGGCCGGCGCCAAGGCCGACTACGAAGGCCGGCTCGGCACCATGGACCGTGCGATGAGAGCCGGTATCGATGATGTGGGGATAGGGGCCCTGTTCGGCCTCTACGACCATAGATTCGAGGTCTTGGCCCTCCTTTCACATGCCATGCACCTTGAAAAATGGCACGGGGCAGGGCCGCATACCATATCTGTCCCCAGGCTCAGAACCGCGATGAACGCGCCGCTTTCAGATCATGTGCCGCATCCCGTGAGCGATCTTGACTTTAAAAAGATCGTATCGATACTGCGCCTCGCTGTCCCTTATACAGGGATAATTCTTTCGACAAGAGAGGCACCTCTGCTCAGGGACGAGCTTCTGTCGCTCGGCGTTTCGCAGATGAGCGCAGGCTCAAAGACGGACCCCGGCGGATATTCCAAGGCAGAGGGTGAAGGGGGCGACAGCGGACAGTTCCATCTGGAGGACAACAGGCCTCAAAAGGAGATCATCGCTCATATAATCGAGCAGGGTTTTCTGCCCAGCTTCTGCACCGCCTGCTACAGGGCGGGAAGGACGGGGCATGATTTCATGGAGCTTGCAAAACCGGGAGACATAAAAGATTTCTGCCTTCCCAACTGTATATTGACCTTCAAAGAATACGTGCTTGACTACGGCGACAGCGGCCTCAGGGAGGCGGCGGACAGTATTATCGAGCGCGAGGTGGATAAGATCTCGGCAGAAGAGATGAAAGTCCTTACAAGAGCAAAGTTGAAAGAGCTCGAGGGCGGCTCAAGGGACGTTTATTTTTGAGCGGAGCATAAATCCTCATGGCAAAACACCGCATCGATATAACAGGGGAGCACTGCCCCATGACATTCGTGAAAGTGCGCCTTAAGCTCGATGAACTGGAAAAGAACGATGTGCTCGAGGTGCTGCTGAAAGAAGGGGAGCCTCTTGAGGGCGTGCCAAAGACGATGGAGGAATGCGGGTGCGAGGTCCTTTCCATAGACAGCGCCGGCGAGTACTTTCTGATCACCGCAAAAAAATAACCGCGAAGATACTTGACGCGGCGATGACGGCGGGTTATAATGAGAATGATAATCAATAACAGGAGGGCCTGATGGAGGGCGCAAAAGAAACCCTCGGAAGATATCTTAAGGAAAAAGATCTGCGAAACACAGGGCAGAGATCTTTGATATTGGATGTATTTCTGGGCGTAGAAAAGCATGTCAGCGCCGAAGAGCTTTTCGGCATCATAAAAAAGAAGGTCAAGGGGATAGGCCTGGCCACCGTTCACAGGAGCCTTAAGCTGTTCAGGGACGCGGGCATAGCAAGGGAGGTGGACTTTAACGACGGAAGGAAGAGATACGAGCACCAGCTGGGGCACAGGCACCATGACCATCTGATCTGCCTCAAATGCGGGGCCAGCATAGAGGTGTATAGCGGCGAGATCGAAAAGCTCCAGGAAAAAATGGCAAGATCGCGGGGCTTTTGGCCTAAAGCCCACAGGATGGATATCTTTGGGACCTGCGCGGACTGCAGATGACGGGCCATATATTTTTTAAAAGTATATTGATAATGAAAGTCAATAGCTAAAAAAGGAGGGCAATATATGTTCGAGAGAACAATGTTCTTTTTACTGCTGACAGCTTTTACTGTCGGGCTTGCGGCGCCGTCGCAGGCCGACAGAAGAAGCTACGTTTGGACTTACGAGTACAAGACCATGCCGAAGGGGATGATGGAGCTCGAATATTACCAGACCCTTGAACTTCCTGATGTAAGCAATTCAAAAGTGTCCACATGGAAGTATAATGTGGAGCTTGAGTACGGTTTGACGAACCACTGGGATGTCAGCCTTTACCAGAACTTCAAACAGGAAAATACCCTGTCCGGAGGTTCTTTTTCCTATGACGGCTTCAAGCTGAGGACCAGGTACCGTATCGGGGAGAGCGATCAGTTCATCGTTGATCCTTTGCTGTATCTTGAATACCAGTCGCCGAACGATCTGAGCAAAGGGTCTGCTCTTGAAGGCAAAATAGTGCTGGCCAAGGACCTGGGAAGCCTCAATCTTTCATATAACCAGATCATGAAGCAGAGCAGCTCGACCGAGAATGAATATGCGGCCGGGCTCAGCGTTGAGATGAACCCTTCGCTCAAGCTCGGGCTGGAGGGAAAAGGAAGCTACACTTCGGGAAAGCATTATCTCGGGCCCACAATATCGCTTGCGGCCGAGAAACTGTGGGTGAACTTTGGTATAGTTAAGGGTATATCGGCGGCTGCCGATCAGCTTCAGGCGCGGCTGCTCATGGGGATATTCATTTAAAAGAAAGGAGCTCCGGATGAAAAACGCGATATTGATATCAGTTGCTTTGTTTGTGTCAGTTTTTGCGGTGCATGCGGTCCCTCTCTTTGCCGAGGTGAGCGGCAAGACCGTGAAAGTTGAAAATGAAATATGCCCGGTCAATGAGGGTCATGTGGCCAAAAAGGGGAAGCTCACGTATGAGTACAACGGGAAAAAATATGAGCTTTGCTGTGAGTACTGCCTGGCAAAGTTCAAGGCAGACCCGGAGAAATACAGCTCAAGGATCAAAGAGTTCACTCTGGAGGCTTATCAGTTCGGGTACGATCCCGGAACTATCACAGTGAAGAAAGGCGACATAGTCATATTGAAGGCGACTTCCAGGGACACGGCCCACGGGGTCCAGATCAAGGCATACGGAATTAATGAAACGGTAGAAAAGGGACAGATAAAAAGGATAGAGTTCATTGCCGATAAAGAGGGAGAGTTCGATATTAAGTGCTCTGTTTTTTGCGGGATAGGGCATGCCGGAATGAAAGGAAAACTGATAGTCGAAGGCAAATAAAGCGGGAGGCGTTATGGCTGAGATCAAACAACAGCTGCTTGTCGAGCTTGAAGAATATTTTGGAAGCGATAAAAAAAGGATCGGCCATGCCGTGGAGGTCCTGAAATACGCCGAGATGCTGCTGGGGCCGGAAGGCGCGGCCGCCCGGATAGTGATACCTGCCGCCATTCTTCATGATGTCGGAATAAAGGTGGCAGAACAAAAATACGGCTCCAGCACGGGGCATTATCAGGAAAAAGAAGGTCCGCCTGTTGCGAGAAAGATGCTTGAAAAGTCCGGTCTCAATAAAGCTGATATTGACGAGATCTGCGATATCATCGCCCATCATCACTCGCCGGGGAAAATAAATACGGCGAACTTCAGGGTCCTTTTTGACGCGGACTGGCTGGTCAACCTGAAGGATGAAATTGATATCAGCGACGGAGGTAATCTCAGGACAGCGATAGACAGGCTGTTCCTGACGCGGTCCGGCAGAGAGCTTGCGGTGAAGGTCTATTGCAAAGGAAAGGGCCAAAATGAAAAGCAATGATCCAAAAATAGTTCTTGTAGGGAACCCGAATGTCGGGAAAAGCGTGATCTTTTCCCACCTGACGGGGACCTATGTGACGGTCTCGAATTATCCGGGAACGACGGTGGAGACCGCCCGCGGTACCGGCATGATCGCCGGAGAAAAATTCGAGGTGATCGATACTCCCGGAATGAACAGCCTTATTCCTTCGTCCGAAGACGAGAAAGTGGCCAGAGATATCCTGCTCAAGGAGCATCCGGACGTGGTCGTCCAGGTGGCGGACGCAAAAAATCTTCGGCGCACGCTCCTTTTAATGCTTGAGCTTCGGGCAATGGAGTTCCCTTTGATACTTGATCTCAATCTTATGGATGAAGCGCAGCAGCGCAGGATAGAGATCGACCTTAAAAAGCTTGAGGAGCTTCTGGGTGTAAAGACCATTGCTACGGTGGCCACCGACGGGATCGGCATCCCGGAGCTGAAACTGGCCATAAAAAAAGCGTGGGAGGAGAGAAGGACCTATAAGACAAAAAATCTGCCGGAAGGCCCGCGAGATGCCCGCAACCGTCAGAAAACAGCGGTCGGCATCTTCAGGACCGCCGTTAAAAAGAACGAGAGAGGGGTCCTGTTCCTTGAGCGGCTAGGCGACCTGACAATGCGTCCGCTGACCGGTTTTCCCGTACTTTTACTGGTGCTGTGGATCATGTACCAGTTTGTAGGGGTCTTTGCCGCGCAGAACGGGGTCGCCTTCATGGAAGGCGTTCTTTTCGGAAAGTACATCAATCCCTGGGCGATCAGACTGGCCGATATGTCCGTCCCGTTCCCCATTTTGAGGGAGTTCCTGGTGGGAGAGTACGGCATCATCACGATGGCCTTAAGCTATGCTCTGGCTATAATCCTGCCGATCGTTTCGGCGTTCTTCATCTTCTTCTCGATACTCGAAGATTCGGGTTATCTTCCGCGGCTTGCGATCCTTTTGAACCGGTCTTTCCGGACGATCGGCCTGTCGGGCAAAGCGGTGATCCCGATGGTCCTGGGGCTGGGATGCGACACGATGGCGACCATGGTCACAAGAACACTTGAAACAAAAAGAGAAAGAGTACTGGCAACTCTTCTTCTTGCCCTGGCGATACCCTGTTCCGCTCAACTGGGCGTGATACTTGGCATGATAGGGGGCCTTTCCGGAAAAGCGACCCTTATCTGGTCGGGATCGGTGATATTTGTTTTCTTTCTGGTCGGCTTTCTCGCGGCAAAAATAATACCGGGAAGGTCCTCTGATTTTATACTTGAGATCCCGCCTATCAGAGTCCCTAAGATAAAAAATATTCTGGTCAAGACCCTGGCCAGGATAGAATGGTACCTTAAAGAAGCGGTCCCGCTCTTTATCATCGGAACCGTTTTTCTCTTCGCGCTTGATAAGCTGTCGGTTCTGAAGTTCATAGAAAATCTTGCCAGGCCGCTGGTCGTTTCTTTTTTGGGGCTTCCTGCAGGAGCTTCGGAAGCTTTTCTGATAGGGTTCTTCAGGCGCGATTACGGGGCTGCCGGGCTTTATGCCCTGGCGCAAAAAGGCCTGATGTCGCCGGTGCAGACCGTAGTGAGCCTGGTCACGATCACTCTTTTTGTCCCGTGTCTGGCCCAATACCTGGTGATGGTCAAGGAAAGAGGGGCAAAGACGGCTTTTTGGATCGTGGCCTTCATTTTTCCGTTCGCGTTTTTGGCGGGAGGTTTCCTCAACTTTATATTAAGATATTTCAAGGTGAGCCTATGAACCATTCGACTCCGCTCATGGTGAATTGTCCATTGTGCGGCAAAGAAACAGAAAATGAAAGGATGGCCTGCGCAGGCTGTCCGATGAGTTCCGGCTGCGGCCTGTTAAAATGCCCTAACTGCGGATATGAGTTCCCCAAAGAATCAAAGATCGTAAAATATTTCAGCGGACTTTTTAAAGGCAAGGAGAAGAAAAAATGAAAGACAGAGAGGTCGATGAAATTCTTGAGATCATATGGATGAAGAATGAAGAAGGGAAAAAGGACCTTTGCGCGGTCGAAGACGAGATAAGATCAAAAAATATGCAGAACAAGATCGGGAATATGGAAAGAGATGGCCTGGTCCTTGTTGAAGAGGGGACGCTGTCTTTGACGCCGGAGGGAGAAAAGAGCGCAGCGGGCCTGATCAGGCGCCACCGGCTGGCGGAGCGGCTTTTGACAGATGTCCTTGAAACAGGAAAGGATGGTCTTGAAGAATCCGCCTGCGAGTTCGAGCACATATTATCGGAGGAGGTGACCGACGCCATCTGCACGCTACTGGGCCATCCGAAAGAATGCCCGCACGGCCTTCGCATCCCGGAAGGGGCCTGCTGCCAAAAGGCCAGGGCTGTGGTTGAAAGCCTTGTGACATCCCTTGACAGGATCGGTATCGGAGAGCGAGCGACCGTGGCCTATATCCTTACCCGCAACCATCCTCTGCTGCACAAGCTGATGTCCTTCGGGATCGCACCCGGAAGCGCCATCAAAGTACATCAGAAGTCCCCGTCTTATGTCATACAGGTGGAAGAGACTCAGATCGCGCTGGAAAAAGAAGTGGTCGGAAGCATCTATGTAAGGCGTGCGTGAGGTCTATTTCTGTCCCAGAGGCGACATCTTCCTCAGCCTTTCAACGGCCTGCGGGAGCGCTTTCAAAAAAATATCGACCTCTTCTTCGGTATTGTCAATGCCCAAGGTGAAGACCACAGAGCCCTGAGCGAAAACGGGATCGGCGCAGATAGCCGACAGCACGTGGGACACTTTTAAAGCTTCGGACGAGCAGGTGGAGCCGCTTGTCCCTGCAATACCTGAAAAACTGAGGTCGATCAGGATCGATTCTCCCTCGATGTATTTGATCAGAAAGCTCGCGTGATTGGGCAGCCTGTCAACGGGGTCTCCCGTCAGGACAGTGTCAGGAACGCTTTTCAGAACGCCGCTTATCATCTTGTCCCTCAAGGAACGGACAAAGGCGCTCCTTTCAGACAGTTTTTCTTTGGCAAGCCTTGCCGCTGCGCCCATTCCCGCTATTGCCGCCATATTGTGGCTTCCGGCACGCAGCCCTTTTTCCTGTATCCCGCCTTCGATCAGAGGAGCGATCCTGACGCCTTTTTTAATATATAGCGCGCCGGAGCCCTGAGGCCCATAGAGGACGTTCCCCGCCAGGCTGAGCAGATCGATGTTCATTCTGTTCACGTCGATCTCCAAAAGGCCCGCAGCGGCGACCGAGTCCGTATGGAAGGCCACGCCTTTGCTGCGCGCGATGCGGCCGATCTCTCCCGACGGCTCGATCGTCCCGATCTCTCCTGATGCAGAAGTTGCGGTTATGAGGATCGTGTCCGGCCGGATCAGCAAGGAAAGCTCTTCCGGAGAAACTTTACCGTTCCTGTCAGCCTTGAGATAAGTGATTTCAAAGCCTTCTTTTTCAAGCCTTTTAAGTGGATGAAGGACAGAGTGGTGTTCTACCGGACTTGCAATTATGTGCCTGCCCTTTTTGGCATTGGCCAGAGCGAACCCTTTCACCGCGAGATTGTTGGATTCGCTCCCGCTTCCGGTGAAGATGATCTCATCGGCAGAGGCTCCGATCAGTGCGGCAGTGTTATTTCTTGCCTCTTCGAGCGCGTCATGGGCTTTTTCGCCGAAAAGATGCCTGCTCAGCGGATTGCCTATATTTTCCGATAAAAAGGGCAGCATAGCTTCTCTGACCTCAGGAAGGAGGGGAGAGCAGGCAAGATGGTCGAAATTCACAGGCTTCATTTTTTTTCTTCCTTCTTTATGTAGGCGGAAATTGTCCCGTCGCTGTTCTTTTTGAGCTCTATCAAAGAGTTCCCCGTTGCCTTTGACCACGCGATCAGGTCATTTTCGGCGGCGGGATCATCCGCAAGCAATTCTACCACATCGCCGTTCCCGACGGAATCGACGGCCAGCTTCAGCTTGACGATGGGCATGGGGCAGAAAAGGCCGACGGCATCGACCGAAACCTTTGCGGATGTCACTCGGTCACCCATTCCTCTTTCAATATCTCTCCCTGAAGGCTGACGACGATATACTTCAGCGGTATCTTTCTTTTTGCCCGCTTCAGGCCTTCTTTTGCAATGGCCAGAAGCCCTCCGCAGCAGGGCACCTGCATTATCATGACAGTCAAAGTATTTATCTTCGAATCGTCGATCAGGGATTTTATCTTTTCGATATATATCTCCTGGTCGCTGTCGAGCTTGGGGCAGGCGATGGCCAGGCTCTTGCCCGACAGATAGTCCTTGTGGAAATCTCCCATCGCATAGGCCACGCAGTCCGCGGCCAGCAGAACGTCCGCCTTTTCAAAGTACGGCGCCTGCGGGTTCACCAGATGGAGCTGGACCGGCCATTGCCGCAGCTGCGACCTCCTTTTCCCTCCTTCCTCCTGAGGCGAACCGTCGTCCTTGGGTCCGAAAACCTGGGTCCTTGATCCGGGGCAGCATTCGCGCGCGCTCATTTCAGTTCTCCTTTCTTTTTTATTTTTTGGAGGGCGCCGCATGCGGCGCCCCTGCCAAACCATCTATAAACTTCAAACATTCTGCAAGCGCATTCCGGTCCGTTTTTATGTCGGCTTCGCTGAATTTACGGAACAATTCGCCGACCTGGGCGTCCGAAAGGTTCCTGTCTATCCACGGATATAATATCTCATCCTCCTTTCTTATGTGTTCTTCAAGGAGCCCTTTGTAGCCCTCAAGGTTCTTCTTCAGCTCATCAATATCTTTGCTCTCAAGCGCCTGCCGCGCGCCTTTTACAAAAGACCTTCCAAGGTCGTGGTCCTCAAGCATCACCTTGATGACCGAAGAATCCCTGTCGGCATAATCAAAAAGAATAGCTTCTTCTTTGGCATGATGGAACCTGTCGGCATAGTTAACGATAAAATACAGGGCTGACCTGATAAGCTCCCTGTCATTTTCTTTTTCGATATCCAGGCTCCCGAGGATGTCCGGTATCAGCGCCAGAAGCTTCTTTATCTTTGTATGCTCATCCACCAGCATCTTTATCGGCGGAGAGTATTTCAATCCACCGTCCTTTTCCCTTTTCCGGGCGGTCGACGGCGCCGGCCTTTTGAACATCACTCCGGATGGCAGAACAGCCGCTATCCTGTCAAAAAGCTCCTTCTCCTTTTCGGGCGGCATACTGTGTATGCCCACTATTTCCCTGAAAAGGCAGGACCCCGCTGCGCAGGTCACGCACCCGATGCCAAAACTGCCGAGGATATCTCCGATCCCGGGATATTTTGAGATGACCTCTTTCACCTGCATATTGCTTATGTCTTCCATGAAAGCCCTCCTTTATTTGCACCCCTCCGCGAGCATGCACCTTCCGCGCAGCTCCCACCACTCGGGATGGTCCCAGCATTCGGCCGTTTTGAAATAGGGGTCGTACTGCCCGAAATCCTCCTGCTTGAAGTACGCGTACTTGAAATGCGCGTAGCTGAAATCAGGGTCAAGCAGCTTATCCTTGTACACCTTTATGTCGATCCCGTTCCGGATAAGGGCCGCATAAAAACCGGACCTGGAAATGTCTCCCACAAAGATCATTCCGACTATCCTGTCCCCTTTGAGCACCAGTTTTTTGTAGGCCCTGTCCCTTTTTACGCTCAAGACCTTATAGTCCTGTCCGTCTTCCGGGCTGACCTGCGTCTTTCCAAAGGAGATCGCCGGCAGAGAGTGGAACTGGACCGCGTTCTGTATGCCGACGCTTCCCGTATAGCGTTTGTTCAGCCCGGCCATATTGTATGCCGCGTACTTTCCCTGCAAAACGGCGTTGAACCAGGTGGCAGAGGTCGACCTTCTGCCCGTTGAGACGTCCTCGATCTCTATGCAGTCCCCGGCGGCCCAGATATCCGTGAACGAGGTCCGCAGATGATCGTCCACGATTATGCCTCTGTCCGTCTTCAGCCCGGCCCCGAGCGCAAGATCGGTCTCGGGCCTTATTCCCGTGGCCAGGATCAGAAGGCCGCATCTTAGATCGGAGTTGTCGGCCAGGGTCACGGACTCTATGGCATCGCAGCCGCCTGCCTCTGTCAGGCTTTCATCGAGCACAAAGTTCACTCCCGCTTCTTCAAGGTCTTTTTGGATGATGCTCCCGGCCGTCCGGTCAAGCTGGTTCGGCAGTATCTGCTGGCATTTTTCGACCACCGTGACCCTGAGGCCCCTCTTTGCCAGGGCCCAGGCGGCTTCAAGCCCCACAAACCCGGCTCCGGCTACCACTGCCTCCTTCACTTCTTTTGCTCTCTTTATTATCCCCAGAGCGTCGTCAAGCCCGTGAAGCGAAAAAACCCCCTCAAGCCCGGTTCCCGGCATTGATGGGACCCGGGGCCTTGCGCCGGCAGCTATCAGGAGCCTGTCATAAGCCAGGGACCTGTCCTTGTCAGTCCTTATTTTTTTAGCGAACCGGTCTACCCCGACCACTTTCTCCCCGGTAAGGCCTTCTATTCCTCCGGTCTTGAAGAAATCCCCGGTCTTGTAGTAGAGAGCGCTTTCCGGCAGACGGCCGTCGATGAACCTGGACAGCAGGCAGCGGGAGTAGGGGGCATAGGGCTCCTTTGAGATGACGGTTATCTCGGCCTTGCCGTCGATATTTCGCAGGTCCTGGGCCGCCTGTATCCCCGCGGCGCTGGCCCCGATTATCACATATTTCATTCTATTGGTAAACTCCTTCCTCGATCTCTTCAACGCCCAGGACTTCGTTCGGGCAGGCTTCAACGCAGGCAGGGGTCCCCCTTTTAGGGCACAGATCGCATTTGACCGCCTGGGCAAAGACGGCCTGAGCGGTCCCCGCGCTGTCAAGGGACATATTGATCACACCGTAGGGGCAGGCCATCACGCACATCCAGCAGCCAACGCATTTTTGTTCGTGACCCGTGTTGGTGACGACCCCAGTAACAGGGTCCTTTTGCATGCAGCCCGCCATGCAGGCGCTGACGCACAGCGCGTCCTGGCAGTGCCTGCAGACCAGAGGCAGAGGCCGGTTCCCGACCGGCTCCACAAAGATGCGCGTCTTAGGGGCCGGCGTCTCTTTTACGGAAGTCCCGTAGCTTTTTGCCCCCGAATGCTCCTCGATGCAAGCTATCTCGCACCTTTTGCAGCCGGTGCATCTTTCCGCCCTTACGGTGAGTTTTTTCATCCTTTTATTCCGAGAGCCTTTCTTTTTTTCATTATATGGGCCTCGATGGCGTCCGCGGCCTTCCCCGTGTCGGGCTCGACGAACAGTCTGCCGCCGGTGAGGCCTTCAACGTCCTCGGTCAGTATCTTTACGACATTGGGGCTGCCCAGGATGGGCGGGGCAGGGGTCAGGTGGACTGTAAGGCCGAACGCCACTGCGGTAAATGCATCGGCGACGGCTTTCTGTTCCATATACTCAGGCGCGGAGGCAACCACCGGAAGGTCCGGTACATCGACCCCGAGAGCCTCGGCTATTGCAACGGCCGTTGCAATGATCTTTCCGATATCGGTGCAGCTGCCGTAGGAAAGGCAGGGCGGCACCCCGAGCGCTCCGCAGACCGAAGACAGGCCTTTCCCAGCTTTTTTTGCCGAATCAGCCGACATGAGACCGTTGTTCTGCATGGCGCTGGAACAGCACCCGGCTCCTATCACAAGGATATCCCTCTTAATAAGTTCCTCGGCAAGGCCGGCAATGTGCCTGCCTGACTGGAACTCCCTGACAGTGGTGCAGCCGACGATGGCGGCTATGCCCTTGACCGAGCCGTTCTTTATAGCGTCGATCAGAGGCTGAACGCTGCCTCCGAGGGCTGACACGACGGACTCCGTCGTAAAACCGGCAACTGCATTGTGTTTGATCTTGGGGATGTTGACGGCGCCTCTTTTTCCGAAAGCCTTTATTGCTTCTTCGATGATCCTTTCAGCGATCTCTTTTGCTTTTTCGGGCTCGAACTCCAGCCTTTCCACCCCGCTGTGGCGGATCACTTTGTCGGTGGAGATGAGCTTGGTGTGATATTTTGGGGCAAATTCCTCCGATAGGGTGGGCATCACGCAGTTATAATCGAAGGCCAGAACATCCACTGCGCCGGTGGCAATGACCAGTTCCTGCTGGATCCAGTTGCCTATCTGGCCGAAAAAGACATCCTTATACTGCGAGGCGATGTTGAATATCTGCTGGCCTTCGCACAGGGACCCGTAGATCTTTAGCCCGCTCAGAGCCCCCGCTTTTTTTGCGGCGTCCTGCCACTTCTTTTCCCCGGCGGCCTCAAGCACCTTGATGGCCAGAAGGGGCTGGTGGCCGTGCATTATAATGTTCACGCTGTCCGGATCAAGCACTCCGAGATTGACGGGGCCCTCGTTGGGGCTCGCGGTGCCGGTAAGTATCTCCTGCATCGTCGTGATGCCGAACAGCCCGGCGTACTCGTTGGCTATCCCGAGCCTGAGGCAGTGGAGCAGAAGGTCAGTAACATCGTTGTTCACGTTGGTCATCGATTTTGACAGGGCGGTAGCTACTTCGCTGTTGGGGCCGCCGGGTACGATCCCGAGCTTTTCCCACACGGCCAGGCGCTTTTTAGGGGCCAGGGCCCTGACAAGTTCCATCGGATCATAGTCGTTGCTGTTGATCTGGTCTATAAAGAAAGCCCCGAACTCTTTTGCCGCGGTCTTGAGCGGAGCGTTCGCATTTATTCCGAAAGATTGCGCAACCGCCCTCAACTTGGCTTCATCTTTTATCTCGTAGTCCGCCTTTCCCTCGCCGACGGCCTTCAGCGTTCTGGCCACGTTCCTGGCGTGGTACACGTTGGCCGCGGTGCCCTGCGCGCATTTGAAAAGCAGGTTCCTCGTCACTATAAGGTCGGCGCTCGCTCCGCAGACGCCTCTTTGCGCCTTGCGCGTGATCTGACAGGGGCCGTCCGTGCACAGCGTGCAACAGATCCCCATGGAGCCGAAAGCGCACTGAGGCTGCTGTTTGGAGAACCTTTCATATATTGTCTCCATGCCGTCACCCACCGCCGCCATGTGCATGGCCTCCGAAAGTTCGTCGAACGGGGCGCTCCGACAGGTCCTGAAATCCATGGTTCCTTCCTTCCTTTCTTTATTTTAGATGAGCGAGCTTATCGTTACCTTGCCCAGCTTCCGGACGACCTCCTCTTCGATGGAGCCCAATTTTTTTCTGAGAAGGCAGGTCCTCCTGTCAGGGCAGAGCTTCTTTTTGAAGAGGCACTCGTTCAGGAGCATCGGACCGTGAAAGGCCTCGATTACGCCCTTCAGCGCTATCTTTTTGGCGGGCCTGTTCAGCCGGAACCCTCCGCCCTTGCCCTTTACGGACGCAAGGTATCCTTTTTTTTCAAGTATCTGCAGTATCCTGCGGGTGAAAGGTCCGGGCACCTTCAGCTTGAGCGTTATCTCGGCGGCCGAGGCAAGCCCGTCCTTTTTGGCGATGAAGCACAGCGCCCTGACCGCGTAGTCCGACATCCTCGACAGAAGTTTCATCTTTGCTCCTTGAGTTAATGATACAACACAGGTATCATTATGTCAAGCCCAAAAAGCGCTTGACACCTTTTATATCCCCGTGATACCCTGTAGGGGTATATGCTGGACGACAAAAAAAAGTATATGGCGCTGATCAGGCTGAACCGCGTACTGGGGCAGGTGGAGGGGATAAAGAGGATGACGCAGGAGGGCCGCTACTGCATCGATATTCTGCACCAGATAGCCGCGGCAAGGTCGGCCCTGATGGGGCTGGGCCGGTTCATACTTGACGATCACATGAGGACCTGCGTGAAATCCTCGCTCAAAAGGAGCGGCGGCGACAAAGAAATAAAGGAACTGATAGATGTCTTTGAAAAACTGTAGCCGGATACTGCTGGCTTTCATTATTATACAGGCCGGCGCCTTTGCAAAGAGCATGGACATAAAAGAGGCGGCCGGCCTTTCAATAAAGAACAATCCGGAGGTCTTATCGTGCTCTCTGTCCTGGCAGGCCGCCAAAGCAAAGGCGGTCTCTGCCGTTTCTCTTGACGACCTCCGGCTCAGCCTTGAATATGAAAAGATACCTTCCGGCTCAAGGAACCTTGAGGACGGAGAAAAGATGTACAAGGCCGAGCAGATGGTGGAATTTCCGGGGAAGATCTACGCGGAATATCTGATGGCAGTGAAGGACTCTGACGCCAAAAAGGCGCTGTACGACGGCAAGGCCGCGGAGGTCTCAAGCAGGGCAAAGTCAGCTTACCTCGACCTCTTTTACGCGGACAGGGCTGTTGAGGTCTTAAGCGACATCAAGACGATACTTCTGAGCGCGAAAAGATCGGCTATCGCCAGGTACACCGTTGGCGGATCCCCGCAGACGGACGCTCTCATGGCCAATATTGAATATCTTGCCGCGGACAACGAGCTCCTGGTGATGAGGCAGGAAAGAAAAGCAAAGGAGGCAGTTCTGAAAAGCGTCCTCAATATAACGGAGGCCGGCACGATCGAAACGACGGCAGGGCTTGATCTTCCGAAGGAGATAGGAAAAGAGGCCGACCACAGCTCGTCGGCCCTGAGCAGGAGACCGGAACTTGCTGCGATGAAGGCTGAGGCGGAAATGAGGGATGCCGAGGTCCTTAAGAACAGGATGAGCTTTTTTCCCGATATAGGCCTTGGCGTCAAAAAAAGGGTGAACGACGGCTGGGACGCGATGTTCTCGATCTCGGTCCCTCTTTACTTCTGGAAGCAGGGATATAAGACCGTGTCTTCGGGGCTGGACGAGGATTCGGTCAGTGCATCGATCCGCAACATGAGGAACATGACGATATCAGAGGTCAGTGAGGCTTATGTTGAAGCGGTCAACGCGCTCCAGACCGCGAGATTGTATCAAAGGGAGATAATCCCGCAGAGCAGGGACGCCTATAAAGTATCGGTCTCAGCGTATAAAGGCGGAAGGATAGATTTCCAGACGGTGATCCAGATAGAGCGGACATACAAGGAAGCCAGGCTCAAATATTATGAAAGCCAGGTCAGGCTTGGGAAAGCGCTGGCCATGCTTGACAGACTGAAAGGAGATATTTGATATGGACAGGACAATAAGAAACGGCCTTATGTTCGGCCTTGCCGCCGCCGCGTTCGCTCTGGCTGTTGCGGGTTGTTCAGGGCCGGGCTTCACAAAAAATAAAGTGGGCGGCATGGACGTTTGGGTCGCTGTTTCTCCGGATCCACCCAGGGTCGGGCATAATGTGCTGAAAATAAGGCTGACCGACAGTTCGGGAAAAGCGATAAAGGACGCCCGGCTTGCTGTTGCGGCGGTGATGCCCGCGATGCCTTCGATGGGGATGCCGGAGATGAGAGTTCAGGCCGAAGTTGCCGCGGCGGACGGCGGGTTCGAAGCTCCCCTTCACCTCGGGATGGAAGGCAACTGGACCGTCACGCTCGACATCAACAGCAGAGAGCTTGCGGCAAAGCTGGAGTACGTTCTGACAACAGGATCAAAAGGGTTGTCTCTCAGATCTTCGCCGCAGGAAGGCCACAGCGGGCACGGAACGCCTGTCAGCGATGAAAAGTTCATAAATATTTCCCCGGACAAGCAGCAGCTGATCGGAGTGAAGACCGGAACAGCTAAAAGGGAAAGGTTCATCAAGGAAATAAAAACGGCTGGCAGGATCGCGCACGACCCTGAGCTCTATTCAGCGCAGACCGAGTTCATTGCCGCCCTTTCTTCCGGCTCGGACGACCTGATCTCTTCGGCAAGGACGAGGCTGGAGATCCTGGGCATGAGCAAAAAGGAGATAAGCGAACTGTCCGGGACCGGAAAAGCGGACGAAGACCTTCTTGTCCCCGGGAAAAAGGCCTGGCTTTATGCCAGTGTCTACGAATACGAGGTCCCATATATAAAAGTGGGACAGAAGGTCCTGGTCACAACCCCGTCCCTGCCGGGAAAAGAATTCCATGGCAGGCTTGTTTCGATAACTCCGATTATAGAGGCGGAAACGAGGACCGCGAAGATAAGGGCCGAGTTGCGCGAGGTGCCGGACGACCTGCTTCACCAGATGTTCGTGAACGCTGTCATAAAGGCCGACCTCGGGCTGAAGCTGATGGTGCCAAGGGACGCCGTGCTTGATTCCGGGGACCGGCAGATCATTTTTGTCGACAAAGGCGGCGGTTATTTTGAACCGCGGCTGGTGAGGACGGGACTTCGCAACGATCAAAGCATCGAGATACTCTCGGGCATTTCGGATGGCGAAAAGATCGTGATCAGCGGGAATTTTCTTATTGACGCGGAATCAAGGCTCAAATCCGTGCTCCCGGAAGGGCATCAGCACTAGAACATGATATCAACCATCATTGAATGGTGTTCCAGGAACAGGTTCATAGTTTTTGCGGCCACCGCTTTCCTCATTTTCTGGAGCGTCTGGGCGGTGCAGAACACGCCTCTTGACGCAATCCCTGATATCTCCGACACTCAGGTCATCATCTTTTCGAAATGGATGAGGAGCCCGGACATAATAGAGGACCAGGTGAGCTACCCGATAGTTTCCGCGCTCCTCGGCGCTCCCAGGGTAAAGGCGATAAGGGCTTTTTCGGACTACGGCTTTTCCTACGTCTATGTGATCTTTGAGGACGGGACCGACGTTTACTGGGCGCGCTCCAGGGTTCTTGAATATCTTTCCAAGGTCCAGGCCACACTCCCCGAAGGGGTCAAGACAGAGTTGGGACCGGACGCCACCGGTGTCGGCTGGGTCTTCCAGTACGCTCTTGTCGACAGGTCCGGAAAGCACAGCCTTGACGAGCTGCGCTCTTACCAGGACTGGTACCTGCGCTATGTGCTTCAGAGCGTGCCGGGGGTCGCGGAAGTGTCGGCGGTAGGAGGATTCGTCAGACAGTACCAGGTGGAGGTCAACCCGAACGCGCTCCTTTCCTACAACATTCCTCTCATGAACGTGATTACTGCCGTCAGAAGCTCCAATGACGAGGCGGGAGGAAGGCTGATAGAGCTGACCGGCTCCGAGTACATGGTAAGGGGCAGGGGCTACATAAAGGATATTTCCGACATCGAGAACATCGTTGTCGGCCACAATGCTGAAACGGGAACGCCTGTCCTTGTCAGGGACATAGCCGGCGTCCACCTCGGGCCTGACATAAGAAGAGGAGTGGCGGAGCTGAACGGCGAAGGAGAGACGGTCGGCGGCATTGTGACCATGAGGTACGGCGAGAACGCGCTCAAGGTCATCGACAGGGTCAAGGAAAAGCTGAAGGAGATAGAGCCGAACCTGCCCGAAGGAGTGAAACTTGAAACGGTCTACGACAGGTCCGAACTGATAAAGGGATCGATAACGACCCTGACGGACGAGCTGATAAAGCTTTCTCTGGCTGTTTCGCTGGTCTGCCTGGTCTTTCTATTCCACTTTCCCAGTGCTTTTGTCGTGATACTGACCCTGCCTGTTGCGATCCTAATGTCTTTCATAGCGATGCATTATCTTAACATCACCTCCAACATCATGTCGCTGGGAGGGATCGCGATAGCGATCGGCGCCATGGTGGACGCTTCGATAATCATGGTAGAGAACGCCCACAAGAAACTTGAGGAATGGGAGGAAAATGGCCGCGCGGGCAGCAGGGTACAGAGCATAATAGAAGGCGCCAAAGAGGTCGGGCCGTCGCTGTTCTTCGCGCTTCTCGTGATAACTTTCGGTTTTCTGCCCATATTTGCCCTTGAAGCGCAGGAAGGGCGGCTGTTCAAGCCGCTGGCCTATACAAAGACCTTTGCAATGCTCTTTTCTTCTTTCCTTGCGATAACCCTTACACCCGTCCTGATGACCATCTTCATCAGGGGAAAGGTCCCGCATGAGGACAGGAACCCGGTCAGCGGTTTCCTGAAAAAGCTTTACGGGCCCGTGGCGGGTTGGGCTTTGGGGCATAAGAAGACAGTGATAGCCGCGGCCCTGCTGCTAATGCTGTCCACTGTGCCGGTCTATCTTAAACTCGGGTCGGAGTTCATGCCTCCGCTCTTTGAGGGCTCGCTCCTTTATATGCCGACAACGCTTCCCGGCATTTCGGTGACCGAAGCAGGGAAGCTTCTCCAGGTGCAGGACAGGATATTGAAGACGGTGCCCGAAGTGGAGAAAGTGTTCGGCAAGGCGGGCAGGGCCGACACTTCCCTTGATCCGGCTCCCTTTTCGATGTTCGAGACGACCATCCTTCTGAAACCGCAGAAGGAATGGAGAAAAGGCCTTACAAAAGAGGACCTGGTGAAGGAGCTCGATTCCAAAATGCAGTTCCCCGGGCTGACCAACGCCTGGACCATGCCCATCAAGAACAGGATAGACATGCTGAGCACCGGTATAAGGACGCCGATAGGCATAAAGATCCTCGGAAAGGACCTGGCAGAGATAGAGCGGCTCGGCCTGAGAGTGGAGGAGCTGCTGAGGCCTCTGAAGGGCACAAGATCGATCTATGCCGAGAGGGTTTCAGGCGGGTACTTTTTGGACGTAAATATTAATAGGGACGAGATAGCAAGGTACGGCATCAAGATAGAGGACGTCAACATGATCATCGAGACCGCGATCGGAGGAGAGCCGGTAACTACCACGATCGAAAAGAGGGAAAGGTACTCGGTGAACGTGCGCTATCCCAGGGACCTCAGGGACGATATAGACGCTCTCAAAAGGGTTTTGGTGCCCGCTCCCGGAGGAGCACAGGTCCCTCTGGCGGAGCTGGCAGACATAATCTATTCCATCGGGCCGTCGATGATAAGGGACGAGAACGGCCTTCTGGCGGGGTATGTTTATGTGGACATGGAGGGAAGGGACACGGGATCATACGTTAATGAGGCAAAGAAGGTCGTCGGGGACAACCTGAAGCTGCCTCCGGGCTACAACCTTGTCTGGAGCGGACAGTACGAGTTCATGCAGAGGGCGCTCGACAAGCTGAAGATCATGATACCTCTCACGATCGCGATAATCTTCATGCTTCTCTATTTCAACACTAAATCCCTGACGGCGACGCTGATCGTTTTTCTCGCAGTGCCTTTCTCCCTGATCGGTGCGTTCTGGCTCCTTTACCTTCTGGGCTACAATCTGAGCATCGCGGTCTGGGCGGGCATAATCGCGCTTGCCGGGCTTGACGCGGAGACCGGCGTTGTCATGCTCCTGTATCTCAACCTCGCTTTTGAACAGTGGAAAAAAGAGGGCAGGATGAGGTCGCAGGCGGACCTTAACGATGCCATAATGCACGGAGCCGTGAAAAGGGTCCGTCCGAAGATCATGACAGTTGCCACCATTCTGGCAGGTCTTCTTCCTCTGATGTGGAGCTCGGGCACAGGGTCCGACCTTATGAAAAGGATCGCGGCTCCCATGGTCGGCGGCATCACGACTTCGCTTCTGCTTGAGCTCATGGTATATCCCGTGATATTTGCGCTCTGGAAAAAAAGTGAGATAAAGGAGCTTATAAATGGAAAATGACGCCAAAAAACGCTCACGCAAAACGGGCCTGCCTCCCGGGTCTCCCGTCTACATCGGAAAAAACAAGACCTCAAAGGTCAAGATCTCGCTGATCGATTACAGTCCAGCCCATTTTAAGGAAAAAGAGATCACTGAAATAAAAGAATGTTTCCCGTTCAGGGAAAAGGATTCGGTGACATGGATAAATGTGGACGGGGTGCATGATCCGGTCCTGACCGAGAAGCTTTCTTCCTGTTACGGTATCCATCCTCTTGTACAGGAGGATATCGTGAACACCAACCAGAGGCCTAAGCTGGAAGATTACGGCGATTATCTCTATATCGTGGTCAGGATGTTCTCTCTTGAAGGGCAGGCCGAATTTGTTTCATCGGAGCAGGTGAGCCTTATAGTCGGCAATAATTATGTCATCTCTTTCCAGGAGGAAGGAAAAGAAGGGGATGTGTTCGGAGCGGTGCGCGAAAGGATAAAGGCCGGCAAGACAAGGATCAGGACCGAGGGAGCCGACTACCTTGCTTACAGCCTGATAGACGCGATAGTGGACAGTTATTTCGGAAAGATCGAGCGTCTGGGAGAAAGGATCGAGGAGCTTGAGGAGGTCCTCATAGAAAGACCCGCCCAGAAAATACTCGGGGACGTTCACGGGCTTAAAAGAGAGATACTGAGCCTGCGGAAAAGCGTATGGCCTCTGCGGGAAGTGATCGGGAGCCTTGAGAGGGGCGAGTCGCCGCTTGTCAGGCAGTCGACCAAAGTGTACCTGAGGGACGTCTACGACCACACGGTCCAGATAATCGAGACAATAGAGAACTACCGCGATATGATGTCGGGGATGATAGATATTTATCTTTCAAGCGTGAGCAACAGGCTGAACGAGGTGATGAAGGTCCTGACAATTATTGCAACTATCTTTATGCCCCTGACCTTTATCGTCGGGATATACGGAATGAACTTCAAATACATGCCGGAACTCGGATGGAAATATTCATACGCTGTTGTCTGGCTTGTGATCGTCTCTGTCGCTGCAGGAATGCTGATATATTTTAAGAGGAGGAAGTGGCTGTAGCTACCCCCTGATCCAGCATATGTATAGTTCTCTTTTTTTCCGTCTTTTGCTCGCTCACGCAGAAGACCCATGGAGAGCTTGCCTCCGCTCTTTAACATCCCTTCTTGTCCTTTGATATATTCCAGTGCACAAAAGCATAACATAATAAGCAAGTCGAATAAATAAAGTAATACTATTTTAAAGGCAGGCATATGGACCTGCCAGTGCTCGCAAAAAAAAGATGGTTTTTATGAAGTGGTCGCCTCGATACGCCCCCGCCTTTGGCGGGGTCTACTCGGCGACCGGGAGATGCCGCTCATCGAGTAGCCCCGCTCGGAGCGGGGCGTATCGAGATGAGCGGAATTTACTCAACGACAAGGAAGTGCCGCGTTTGCTTTGATTGAGTTGAATATCTCCGGGTTTTGTGCCAGAATTAAACATAATCATCGCGGGGTGGAGTCTTTCGACTCTCCCGCCGTTGGCGGGATCGCTCAAGACCAAATATACAGTATAATGGTAATATCGCGGGGTGGAGCAGCCTGGTAGCTCGCAAGGCTCATAACCTTGAGGTCGCAGGTTCAAATCCTGCCCCCGCTACCAAATTAACTTATAACTGATAACAAGAAGCGTTTATCCAGATGAAAAAGGCTGAATTGATCCATAGAACAAGGATCTTTGATGTCGTTAAGAAGAGGGTAAAACTTCCAAACGGGAATCCTTCCGAGCTTGTAATTATTGAGCATCCCGGCGCTGTCCTGGTGGTCCCTTTCAAAAGCAATAATGAAATAGTGATGATAAGGCAGTACAGGCCCGCTGTCGAAAAATTCATCTGGGAGCTGCCCGCGGGAACGCTTGAAAAAGGGGAAAGCCCGACAAATTGCGCCAAAAGGGAGCTTATTGAAGAAACAGGATATTCCGCAAAGAAAGTATTGCATTTGCGCGACATAATACCGGTCCCCGGATATTCGTCGGAGATACTTAAGTTTTACGCGGCTTTCGGGTTAAAAAAAACAGTAAAACAGACACAGGATGATGAAGTCATAAGAGAAGAGATATTCACAAAGCGGCAGATCAGAAAAATGTTCGAAAGCGGGAAGATCGTGGATAGCAAAACGATCACTGCATTGGCCATAGTTGGGTGGTTGTAATCATTGTTGTTAGGGGCGGGTTTGAAACCCGCCCGTACAAATAATAAATATGGAGGAAAATATGGCGTCGATCCAGGACTTCATGAAAATCGAGCTAAAGATCGCAAAGATAGTTGAAGCCAAAGACCATCCGAACGCCGACAAACTTGTCGTTCTGAAGGTCGACGCGGGTGAAACGGAGATGAAGACTGTCATGCAGGATTACGCGTACGGCTCCGGCAACGAAGAGCCGGAAACCGTGCTTGTGCCAAAGCTGAGGCAGATAGTCGCAGGGATCAGGAAGTCCTATAAAAGCGAGGACCTCGTCGGGAAATATATAGTACTGGTCAACAACCTGGAGCCGGCGACCCTGAGGGGAATCGAGAGCCAGGGGATGCTGCTGGCGGCGTCGGATGACGAAGGAATTGTTATAATATCACCGGAGAGAGCGGTACAGGTGGGAACAAAAGTAAAGTAAGGGAATGGACATGTCAAGCTCTAAACTCCAAGCCCTAAACTCTAAACAAATTCAAAATCCAAAGAATAAACCCCAAAACGTTTTGATCTTGGTGTTTAGAACTTTGGGTTTGTTTAGGATTTAGAGTTTAGGGTTTAGAGTTTAAACGAGCAATGCAGCCGAACAAAGATTATTACAAGATACTCGGAGTAAGCGAGAAGGCCAACATCGATGAGATAAAGAAGGCCTACCGCCAGCTTGCCAAAAAATACCATCCCGACATGAACCCCAACGACCGTAAAGGCGCGGAGACAAAGTTCAAGGAAATATCCGAGGCATATTACGTCCTCGGCGATGAAAAGCGCAAGCAGGAATACGACATGATGCGCAAGGGAGGGTACGCTTATCAGGGCAGGCCGGGCCAGTCTTATGCCTACGCACAGGGGTTTGATATAGACGATCTTCTTTCCCATCTGGGATTTGCGACAAGAAGCAGCGGGAAAAGGCGCGCCTCACAAATGGACTTTGATGTTTTTGACGAAGCTTTCGGGGACTCTTTTTCACCGGGCGAGAGAAGGGGCTTTTCAAATGTTTACAGCGCTTCGCCTCAATCAGAGCGGGTCAACACGGATGTGAACGCCCAGATAGAGATACCCAGGAGAATATCAGACAACGGAGGGAAAGTGGAACTGACTATACGGGGGAAAAAGAATATTACTGTCACCATTCCCAAAGGGGTTGCTGACGGCACCAAGCTGCGCCTCGCGGGGCTGGGAGAGATCTGTCCCTGCTGCGCAAAAAAAGGCGATCTTTTGGTCAAAATACTGGTAAAATAAAAACAATGAAGTTATGAAGATAAAACAAAAGCTCGTAATGTTGTTCCTGATCTTCCTTATAGTCCCTTCGGCCATTATAAGCATCCTCATATTTACAAATCTAGAAAATGTTTTAGTTTCCGCGCGCAGAGATGAAATAAATGTGATCGCAGACCTGAAAAAGGACAAGATAGAGCATTATTTTACCGATCTTAAGGGCAGTGTCCGGATAGCCCAGGACTATTACAACATTAAAACAAACCTGCCGATAGTGACTAAATATTCGGAACACAGGAATGATCAGAGATATCTGAAGGCCAAGGAAATGCTGGACAGGCAGCTGAGCGCCTGGCTGAAGGTCAAAAAAGAAGTGAGCGACATTTATCTTGTCAGTCCTGACGGAAAGGTCGTTTACTGCGCAGATCGGTCTCACATTCTGATCGATCTAGACGCCCGATTGGACGATATGTCAGACCATGTGTTCGAAGAGGGGAAAAAAGGTTTTTACCTGAGCGGGATCTTCAAGGACAAGCGGCAGGGCCCCGTTCCAAAGTTCAGGATGCTTGCAGCGGCCCCGATATACAGTTTTGACAATAAATTCATCGGAGAGGTTGTTTTTGAGATCAATATGGTCTCGATCTTTGATTTTATCCAGGAATCAACGGGGCTTGGCAGAAGCGGAGAAACGTTGATAGTTGAGAAAAAGGAAAGTTTGCCTGGAGGCAAAGACGGTCCTTTTATCCTGTTCCTTAACACGCTCAGACATGATCCCGGGTCAGCCCTGAACAGGCACGATCATTTCGGTTCAAAGACCTCTCTGCCCGCGCAGCTTGCCGCCACCGGAGAGAACGGTTCGGGCCTTTCCATGGATTACAGGGGTAAAAAGGTCCTGGCCGCCTGGAGATATATGCCTTCACTTAACTGGGGACTTGTAACAAAAATGGACAATGACGAGGCCCTGGACAAAATTAACGCCATAAGAAATATCGTCATCATTATTTGCATTTTAACAGTGGCGATAATAGGTTTGGTCATGGTGTCGGTCCTTGACGGGGTTGTCGGTCCCATAAAAGCTCTTCATAAAGGCACGGAAATAATCGGGAGCGGGGACCTGGATTATAAGGTAGGCACAAGCGCGCAGGACGAGATCGGCCAGCTGTCCCGCGCCTTTGATGAGATGACCGGAAAGCTGAAGCGGACCATGGCATCGCGGGATGAACTTAACAGAGTGCTGAGCGAGCTTAATAAAAACCGGGAATGGCTGCAGACGACGTCTCTCGCTGTTGAGCAGAACCCCGCTTCTATAGTGGTAACTGATCCGAACGGGAGCATCGAGTACGTAAATCCGAAGTTCATCGAACTGACGGGCTACACTCTGGAAGAAGTGAAAGGGAAAACTCCGAGAATATTGAAATCAGGAAAGCATTCGGATGAGTTCTATAAGCAGCTGTGGGCTACGATAACATCAGGCCCGACCTGGCGGGGAGAGTTCCACGACAAAAAGAAGAACGGCGAGCTTTACTGGGAGACCGCGTCCATCTCACCGATAAAGGACAAGGAAGGAAAGATAATCAATTTTGTCGCCGTCAAAGAGGACATCACGGAGCGCAAGCAGACCGAGGCAAAAGTTGAAGAACAAAACAAGCAGATCAGGCAGCAGCTGGAGAAGATCGAAGAGCTGTACAAGATCAAGAGCGATTTTACTTCGACGGTCTCGCATGAACTTAGGACGCCTCTTACCGCAATAAAAGAAGGGATCACTCTTGTTGCCGACGGGTCCGCCGGGGCGCTGAACGACGACCAGAGGAATTTTCTTTCGATCGCAAAGAACAATGTTGACCGCCTCAACAGGCTGATAAACGACGTCCTGGACTTTTCAAAGCTCGAGGCAAAGAAAATGCCTTTTAATTTTGCTTTGGGAGATATTTCTGCGCCTGTCAAGGAAGGTGTTGCTTCAAACAGGATGACGGCAGAGAAAAAAGGCCTTGAAATAGCTTTTGAAGCTCAAGAAGGCCTGCCTCAGGCGGTCTTTGACCAGGACAGGATATTCCAGGTGGTGAACAACCTCATCGGCAATGCCATAAAATTCACCGAAAAAGGCGGCATAAAAATATCTCTCGGCAAAGTGGACGAAAAGATAAAAGTGTGTGTTTCGGATACCGGAAAGGGCATCAGTACGGAAGACCTGCCCAGGCTTTTTGTGATGTATTCCCAGCTTGGAGGCGTTACCGGGCGCAAAACGGGAGGGACAGGCCTGGGACTTGCGATCAGCAAGCAGATCATCGAACAGCACGGCGGCGCCATCTGGGCCGAGTCAGAGCGGGGAAAGGGAAGCAGGTTCTGCTTTACCGTCCCGTTGAAAGGAACGGAGACAGCCTAGCAATGTCAAAGAAAATATTGATGATAGACGACGAGCAGGATTTTCTCGATCTTGTTTCGTTCAGGCTTAAGAAATCGGGCTACGACGTTCTTCTTTCAGCGGACGGAGAGGATGGGCTGGTCAAAGTCAGGGCTGAAAGGCCCGACCTTGTTCTGCTTGACCTGGGCCTGCCCAGGATGAGCGGCCAGGAGGTCTGCACGGAAATAAAGAAGGATGAAAAAATGAAGAGTACACCGGTGATCTTTCTCAGTGCAAATGCTGACCGGGATATCGATGCGATCACAAAAGATCTCAGCGCGCAGGGTTACATATCAAAACCGTTCCAGCCGGACGAGCTGATGAACGTGATAGAAAGGAACATAGGATAATGGCGGAAGACTCTAGAAAGATAAAGATCCTTATAGCAGACGATGAGCCCGATATAATTGTCATAACAAAAGCAAGGCTTGAAAAGAGCGGTTTTGAGGTTGTTACATGTCCGGACGGAGAGGGATGCCTCAAGCTGGCGCAGGACCTGCCTGATGTGATCCTTCTTGATATTCAGATGCCAGGGATCGACGGGTATGAGGTGCTCAGAAGGCTTAAAAACGGTGAAAGCACAAAAAGCATACCTGTTATAATGCTTTCGGCCAGTTCAAGCGAGGACGCGCTGAAAAAGACCCTGGAAGCGGGGGCTGCAGGATATGTTTTAAAGCCTTTCGATCCCGGGGCCCTAATTGAAACTATCAGAAAGGCGGTCAAATAAATAATGGACAAGGACGCCGAAAAAATATTGATCCATGACCTAAGGAACCCTCTTGCCGCGATAATCGGCTCGGCCGAGCTGTTCAACGACGGCCTTCTGGGCGATCTGACCGCGGAGCAGCGCGACCAGATAAGGATAATCCGGACCGCGGGAAGGATGCTGTCCGATATCATTTCAGACCTGCAGGACATTAGGGGCCTTGAGGACGGAGATCTGAAACCGGTCCTTGCGGATGTTCCGGTCAGCGACCTGCTGAAGGAGCTGAAATGGACAGGCGATTTTGCGGAAAAAGAAGGGAAGAAACTGGAAATTAACACGGGAAGGACGGAAAGAGTTCTTGCCGATAAGGGCATCCTGGCAAGGGTACTTTCCGCTCTCATCATCAATGCTTTGAAACAGGAAAGCTCCGGAGACAAGACGCTCTTGAGAATTGACGAGGACAAAGAATTTGTTAAGATCAGTATCGTGGGCAGCGGTGACGGCGTTCCCGGGGAACTTGTGCCAAAGCTGTTCGACAAGAACTTTAAGACCGAGAATCCCGGACTGAAGACAAAAGCGGGCCCGGGCCTTGGTTTTTATTTTTGCAAGCTTGCGGTGTTGGCCCACGGCGGAAAAATAGAGGCCGAAAGCGGCCGGGGAAAAGGGCTGACCGTGACGATCCATCTTCCAAAACAAAGAAAATAAATAATATCAGGGAGGTATGAAATGAAAAAGATATATTTTGCCTGCGGACTGCTGTTCCTGATGCTGGTCTCAAGTGCGGCGGCGTCCAACCCCGGTAAAATGTCGTATGAAGGGAGGCTGACGGACGCATCTGGCAGCCCCGTTACAACTGCAAGGACGGTCGAGTTCAGGATCTTTGATGCCTCAAGCGGCGGCACGCTTGTCTGGGGGCCTGAGAGCATTCCGGTGACCCCCGACAGCCAGGGCGTGTTCAGCGTTGTGCTCGGGAATACATCAGCGATCACATCAGATGTCTTTTCTGGCGCTGCACGGTATCTTGAAATAACCGTAGGAGGCGAGGTCCTGTCGCCGAGAACCCAGATAGTTTCTGTGGGCTACGCGTTCAAGGCGGCTTCGGCGCAGAGCATCGAGGACAATACGGTGACCACTTCCAAGATCGCAAGCAATGCCGTAACCGACGCCAAGGTCGCTTCAGGCCAGTTCGTGAAGAAAATAATCGCGGGAACAGGCATCAGCCTTTCGGCCGATGAAGGCAGCGGTGTGGGCCAGGTCACCATCACTTCTACCGCAGTATCCACGTCCGGCGGGACAGTAACTTCGGTAGGTTCAGGTACAGGGCTTACAGGAGGGCCGATCACTACATCAGGCACTCTTTCGATTGACCCCGCCGTTGTTGCGACCTTAACGGGAACACAGACGCTGACCAACAAAACGATCTCCGATGCAAGCAATACGCTCTCACTCTCTGCAGGGACTATCCCAAACCTTGACGCGGCAAAGATAACGAGCGGAACTTTTGGCCTGGCAAGGGGAGGGTTAGGTTCTGATACCTTGGCAGCGACGCAGGGAAGCGTACTTTATAATGACGGGACTAAATGGGTGGCGCTTGGCCCCGGGACGTCGGGACAGGTGTTAAAAACGAACGGCGCAGCCGCTAACCCATCCTGGGCTTCTTCCGGCGGAAGCGGGACCGTTACCCAGGTGGATTCAGGCACAGGTCTTACGGGAGGGCCGATCACATCAACAGGCGCATTATCGATCGATGCCTCGGTCGTTGCGACTTTGACCGGTTCACAGACGCTGACGAATAAGACGATCTCGGGAGCAAGCAATACATTAACTAACCTCGGAATATCAAACCTTACGATCGGCAGCCAGGCACAGGGAGATATTATTTACTATAACGGAACAAGCTGGACCAGGCTGTCTGCCGGGACATCGGGACAGATGTTAAGAACGAACGGAGCAGGAGCCGATCCTTCATGGGCTTCTGTGGGAGGTTCGGGAACAGTAACTTCGGTCAATTCAGGCACAGGCCTGACCGGAGGGCCGATCACGTCAACAGGCACGCTCTCAATCGATTCATCGGTTGTGGCGACGCTGACAGGGGCTCAGACGCTGACGAACAAGACGATCTCCGGAGCGAGCAACGCTATCAGCAATATTAATGCCGCGGACATCACCGGCGGCACTCTGGCGGACGGCCGGTTATCAGGGAATGTGGTCTTTAATTCCGCCTTATCAACATTTGAAACAACCGCTTCTTTGCTTTCAAGGGGATATTTGACTGATGCTGCTCTGGGAACGTTTGAAGTATTGGCAGACAAATCAACAAACACAGCGCTGGGAACTTCGAATACGCTCTATCCGACACAGAACGCGGTAAAGAGCTATGTTGACAGCAACACTGTTAATAGTTCTGCTCTGGGAACGTTTGAAACAACGGCTTCTCTTCTATCAAGAAATTACGCTACTAACTCAGCTCTGGGAACGTTTGAAGTATTGGCAAACAAATCAATAAACACAGCGCTGGGAACTTCGAATACGCTCTATCCGACACAGAACGCGGTAAAGAGCTATGTTGACAGCAATGCTGTCAATAGTTCTGCTCTGGGAACGTTTGAAACGACAGCTTCACTGCTTTCCAGGGATTACGCCACTAACGCTGCTCTGGGAACGTTTGAAACAGCATCAAAAACGTCAACATTGACCAATAAAACACTGGTCGATTCTTCAACCTATATTCAGGATGACGCGGACTCAACAAAAAAGGTCCAGATCGAGGTCTCAGGCGTGCCTGCCGGACAGACCAGGAGCTGGGCTGTAGGGACAGGGATCCCTTCAAATGTTCAGGCCTTTACTTCCGGCGGAACGTGGGTAAGGCCCGCAAATATTTCCCGGGTCTATGTTGAGGTCTGGGGAGCGGGCGGCGGAGGAAGATCAGGTTCAAATAATCAATCCGGAGGAGGCGGAGGCGGCGGAGGATACAGCGCAGGGCTTGTAACCGTTACAGGCAATGTAACCGTTACCGTTGGTTCCGGAGGCACTGCCGGAAACGCTGGGGGAAACAGCAGTTTTGCGGGAGCTTCAACGCTGACCGGTAACGGCGGAGCGACCGGAGGCACAGGCGGAGGAGCCGGCGGAACAGCTTCAGGAGGAACTATCAATCTTAGCGGAGCTGCAGGCGGAGACGGACGAAATCAGAACGGAGCAGGCGGCGGCGGAGGAGGCGGAAGCCCGAAAGGCGGAGCGGGAGGAGGAGGGGGCCCCGGTTCTAATGCAAATAATCCGAGCGTAAATGGAGCACAGGGGACTTTGCCTGGCGGCGGCGGCGGAGCTTCAGAGGACAGCGGTACCGGAGGGACCGGCGCCAACGGGCTCGTCATAGTTCATTATTAATCACAGGATCAATGACAAACAAAGAAGCTAAAAGAAGCAAAATGAGGCCTATTGCCCAAACAATTCTGTCGGTCATCGGAATTGTCCTGAGCGTGTATGGGACTTCTTTTTCAGGAACAAGCGCCAATTTCAGGATGACGACGGAAGTCCTGGACTCGGGCGGAACTTCTGCAAGTTCAGTCTCTTACCGCGTTCTGGGCAAAACAAGAGGCCATCAGCTTTCATCCCTGACAAGCGCCGGCATAATGCTGGGGGCGGGTTTTTTAAGGAGCGCCTATTTTGCATCCATTACCCCGGTGCTTGCGCCTGTAGTGACGTCGATCACTCCCAATTCCGGGACGAACAGTGGCATCGTGAGCATCACAAGCCTTGCGGGGGCCAACTTCCAGGCGGGTGCAGCGGTCAAGCTCTCTAAGTCAGGCCAGACAGATATCAACGCGGCGTCAGTGGCCGTTGCAGGGACTTCATCGATCACCTGCACTTTTGATATCACCGGCGCAGGTACAGGGTTGTGGGATGTAACAGTAACGAACCCGGACGGCCGCTCAGGAACGCTTCCGTCTGCCTTTACTGTGTCTCAATCCGCTCCGCAGATAACTTCGATAACTCCCGCCAAAGGGACCAATAACGGCACGGTCAGCATCACGGACCTTTCCGGGAGCAATTTCAGCTCGGGCGCTTCGGTGAAGCTTGCAAAGACGGGGGCTCCCGATATTCCCGGAACGAACGTGGTTGTTTCTTCGGCCGCAAAAATAACCTGCCAGTTCGACCTCAACGGAAGGATAATCGGACCGTGGGATGTGACCGTTACGAACGGTGACGGACAGACGGCGACGCTGTCTTCGGGGTTTGAGATAGAATCGGCCACGGTCTCAATAATCGGTCCGGTTGTGAGCACGGAGAATCCCTTTAATCCGGGAGTAAAACCAACCTCTATAACTTATACCCTTAGCAGATCTACCGATGTTACGATCAGCATCTTCAATATGAGGGGCGAAAAAGTCTGGGAAAGGACCTTCCCCGCAGACCTGACGGGCGCCAAGGTCGGCCCCAATTCAATACCGTGGGACGGGCTCACTGATTATAAGTCATATGTGAGCTTTGGCGTGTACATTGTTATAATAACTTCAAAATCGGGCGGCAGTACCGTTGTGCTGGGAAAGACAAAGATCGCGGTGGTAAAATGAAACATTTAATGATCACAGGGCCGGTAATATTATTGTTCATTTTCATGATGGTCCTGCAGGGGAGCGCCGTTGCAAAGATAACCAGCCCTGCCGATGATGCTATGACTGTAGGCGGCGGAGCCAGGCCGATCGGAATGGGAAAAGCTTTCACTGCGGTCGCTGACGACGCTGACGCGCCTTTTATCAACCCGGCCGGTATCGCAGGGCTTAAAGGGCCCCAGGTGATGACTATGTTCACTAACCTGATCGGGGAGATTTACTATATGGAATATTGCGGAGCCGTGCCGACCCAGTACGGAACCGTCGGAATGGGCTATATATCGACCGGAGTGTCTAATATACCTACCACTCCGGTGCCGACTGATTATTACGATTCTCTGCTTCTTTTTACCTACAGTACTCCGCTCGGAAGGTTTGCCGATTACGGCAAGAACGTCTTTTTGGGGGCAAACTACAAAATATATAACCGCGGATACACTGGAGGATTGACCGATACAGCCTCGGGTTTCAGCGCAGACGTGGGGCTTAAAGTGATCCTGAGCCCCTATATAAGCCTCGGGCTTTCGAGACAGAACATCCTTCCGGTTTCAATGGGAGGAGTGATAAAGCTGAACGGCGGCGCCGAAGAGAACCTTGCAGGGCTGACAAAACTGGGCATCTCGATCAGGCCGGCTTTCATGAAAAGGAGCCTGCTTCTGGTGGGGGACGCAGATGTTCCCGCACAGACAGGAAGACCTGTTACTCTGCATATGGGCGCAGAATGGAAATTTAACGAAAATATCATGTTCAGGTGCGGTCTTGATCAGAGCCTTGACCCGGCTACTGCTACCCAGACCAGCTGGAACCCTTCTTTCGGCACGTCGTTCGGCCTTGGAGGGTTTCGCGTTGACTACGCGTACCATGCATATTATAATGATTCCAGTCTTGCCACGAATTATGTATCACTGTCTTATGAAGGCAAGCCTTGGAATGCGATCAAGGGAGAAGTGGATTAGGGTGAAAAAAACATACGCGTTTTCTCTTATTTTTTGCGCTCTTGCCGCAATAATTTTAGCCTCATTTCCAGCATTTTCCCAGGACGCCCTCAGGATCAGCCGCACCGATAACATAAAAGAATATTATCCGGGTGATTTTGTCCATGTAATAGTCGACGCGCCCATAGATACCGCCCAGATAACGGCCACCATGCCCGACGGCAGCACCATCAGCCTGATAGAAGAAAGGCGCTCCACCATCTGGAGAGGCATCTGGCAGGTCCCTTTGAACTTCAAAAAAGGGAGCTTCACGGCCAAGCTTTCGGCAGTGGACGTTGACGGCAATATATTCGAAGGACAGTCCGCGCCTTTTGTGATAAAAGAGCTTGCCATTGTAACTCTCGTCGGCCTGCCGACAAAAGAAGCGGCGCCGGCTCCTGCTCCGGCCATGAGAGAAAAAATAACTCCGGTCGCTCCTGAAGCGTCCCAGGCTGAATTGATCAATATCGTCAGAAAGCTGATAGCCGAGCCGGTCCCGGGGCCAGTTCCGGAACTTAAAGCCGATGAAAAAGCAAAATTGTTCAGCGCCAATCTCAGTTCAGGTAAGAAAAGCCTGGAACAGGGAAGGCTGCAGGAGGCCGCCGCGTATTTCCGCGTTGCACTGTTCCTTGATCCAAAAAGCAAGGAAGCCGGCTCCTATCTTCTGGACGCGCAGAACAGGACCAAAGCAGCTGAGCAGGCCGCAAGAAGACGAATAGAGATAATTGCCGCGGCATCGGTCGCAGGCTTGGTCTTTATATATATATTCTTCCAGCTGCTTGTCAGGGCAATATCGCGATGTTATCCCTCTGAAACGCGGCCCGTCCAGACGGCTGAGGCTTCTGACCCGGAAAAGAAAAAGAAGAAGGACCTCAAAGAGATATTGGGGTGGAAGGGGGATCCTTTTTCCGAAGAGGCGCTTAAGGATGTGATAATAGGCGACAGACCTTTGGGCTTTGACGGCCTTAAGAGCTTTATCAGGAACAGGATCGAGGCAGTGAACGGCAGCGGCCTTGCCCCGTTCACGGAGTCCGCACTGAAGAAGATATATGAGTTCTCAAAAGGCAAGCCTACACAGGCGCTGGACATCTGCAGGTGGGCCGTGGGCAGGGCCGCAAAAGAGGGGCTTGGTAATGTAACGGCGGAGCTCGTTGATGAATACTCGGGGATAGCTTTTAAGAAGATACTCATTGCCGATGACGAAGAGGTGATCCGCTCGACCCTGGCGGCTATACTGAAAAAAGGCGGGGGATATGAGGTCGAGTTTGCAACTGACGGAGAAGACGTCCTCAAAAAAATAAAAGAGAACAATTACGGAGCGGTCCTCCTCGACATAGTTATGCCCAAGCTTGACGGGTACCAGGTGCTTTCGCGGATAAGAGAAATTTCACCCGAGCTTCCGGTGATATTCGTGTCGGGAAAGGGCGATTCGGCCAAAGTGATGAACAGCCTGAGCCAGAACCGGCTTTCCGGCCTCATAGAAAAGCCTTTCACGCCGGAGGCGGTGCTCGATGCCGTGGCAAAAGCCATAAAACTCGGCTGATCATGTACGAAGAGCACTGGGGCTTTTCAAAAAAACCTTTTGAAAACACTCCCGACCCGCAGTTCGTCTACTGGTCAAAGCAGCACGAAGAAGCTTTTTCAAGGCTGCTCTACATTATTCATGAACGGAAAGGCGCCGCCATGCTCTCGGGAGAGTACGGCAGCGGCAAGACCCTTATCAGCAGGGTCCTCATCGACAAGCTCAGGACCGAAGAAAAATACCAGACCGCCCTCATACTGAACCCCATGCTTTCGCCATCGCAGCTTATCCGCGAGATAATCCACCAGCTGGGCGGGAAAGTCTCTGCCAACGCTTCAAAGGCTGTAGTTTACAACCTGATAAATGAACTGCTCTATGAGCTCCACAAAAGCAACAGGTACGCCGTTATCGTTGTCGATGAGGCCCAGGCAATAGAAAAGAAGGCAAGCTTTGAAGAGTTCCGTCTTTTGCTGAACTTCCAGATGAACGATGCCTTCCTTCTCACGCTTATCTTTCTCGGCCAGCCGGAGCTGAGGCCCAAAATAAACCTCCTGCCTCAGCTGGAACAGAGGATCGGCCTGAAGTTCCACCTGAAAGCGCTGAACATGGAAGAGACGGGCGGGTACATCAGGCACCGCACCGCCGTCGCGGGCGTTGACCGTGAAATATTCTCTCCCGCTGCAGTTGAAGAAATATACAGGCATTCCAAGGGCGTTCCGAGGATAATAAACAATATCTGCGACCTGTGCCTCCTCATGGGAAGTTCCGAAGGAGCCTTGCAGGTAGACGCAGAGACCGCAAAAAAGGTCGCGGCTGACCTGGAGGGCAGGGAATATCAGGCGGTTGAAGAAAAGAACGCGGCCCTCAGGGTGTCCGCATGATAAGAATAGTTGATATTTTAAAAAAAACGGACGACGCAAAAAAAAAGGCAGTGGAAATAATCCCGAACACTACAACGGCCCAAAGAGCTCCGGAGATCAAAAGCGATCCCGTTATTGCTCAGGTCGAAAAGATGATAGAGCGGGCTTTGTCAGGGGAGAAAAAAGCTTTTGAAGCGGCGCAAGGCCTTGGGGACGGGGATGAGGCGACGGCGGCCTCCATAAAAAAAGCGGTCCTCGCCTGCAGGATAGGGCTGGACGCCGGGTTCGGCAAAAACAAACTGGTGCCGCTGTTCTTTTCGGCCATTCTCCCTGGGCAGGGCCGGTTTGATACTGAAACCATAAATGCCGCGCTTCAAAAGGCCGGCTACGATATCGGCGATGTCGACCTCGAGAAGATACTGAAATCCGTGGAGATACTGAGCATCCACGGGCAGTGACCGAGTATAATCTTATTATGCCCTCCAAGTATTACATAAAAACCTACGGCTGCCAGATGAACGAAAATGATTCTGAGATTATAGCCGGTATTCTTGAGAAAAAAGGCCTTGTTAAGGCTGATGATATAAAAGAAGCCGATATTATTATCACAAATACCTGCTCGGTCCGCGACGCGGCGGAACGCAAAGCCGAGGGCTTCATCAATGTCCTGAAAAAGCTCAAAAAGGAAAAACCGGGACTTATCGTGGGGGTCGCCGGCTGCATGGCGGAGAGGATGGGGGAGGAGCTTGTCAAAAAGTTCAAGTTTGTTGATTTTGTTATGGGGCCGAATATGGAGCAGGAGCTTATGAAAATCCTCACCCCGGTCCGATTGTCATCGGACCACCCCTCTCCACAAAGTGGAGAGGGGAAAGCGCGGAGCGCAGGGGTGAGGATTGGAGACTCAAGAGATTTCAAAGATACTTCACTCATAAAGCGCAATTCTTCCGTCAACGCCTGGATCACTATAATGGAAGGCTGCGATAATTACTGCTCGTTCTGCATTGTCCCTTATGTGAGGGGGAGAGAAAAGAGCAAGCCCGTTGCTGACATTCTGAAAGAGATCGACTTTCTTGACAAAAGCGTCTTCAAAGAAATAACGCTTCTTGGACAGAACGTTAATTCCTACGCTTATGATTTTGCCCGTCTTCTTGATGAAGTTTCAAAGATCGACGGAATCTTCAGGGTCAGGTTCATGACCTCACATCCCAAGAACATGACCGATGAAATAATCGATGCTGTCAGGAGAAATCCAAAGGTCTGCGAGAACTTCCATCTGCCGCTCCAGAGCGGAGATGATGAGGTTTTAAAAAAGATGAACAGGGGCTACGACAGCGCTTATTACAGGGAGCTTGTGGGAAAGATAAGGGGAATGATCCCGGAAGCAGCCATAACCTCCGATGTCATAGCCGGCTTTCCCGGTGAGACCGAAAAGCAGTTTGAAAACACCCTGCGACTGATAACGGAGCTGGAGCCGGACGCCGTCAATACGCTCGCATATAATGTAAGGCCGAGCACGGCCGCGGAGAAAATGGAGGGAAAGCTCCCTCAAAAAACTGTTGATGAAAGGCTTCAGAGGCTCATGGAAACAGTGGAAAAGACCTCTTTTAAAAAGAACCAGGCGCTTGCGGGTTCTGTGCAGGAGATCCTTGTAGAAAAGAAAGGGGTCGGAAGGACCAGGACAAATAAGCTGGTGAAATATGCGTGCAAAAAGGATGAAACGGGAGAATTAAAGAAGGTCAGGATAATATCGGCCGGTTCGTGGGTGTTGCAGGGGGAGAGGATAGATTGATATAATAAGGAAGCGGTAGGGGCACAAAATATTGTGCCCGTACAGATAAGGAGATTGAAATATGACCAGCGAAAAAAATGATTCCCTGATGATATTCTCGGGCACAACGGCTCCGGTGTTCGCCTCTGACGTGGCAAGCTATATCGGGCTGAACCTCGGCGGGATACAGATATCCAAGTTCCCGTCAGGCGAGATATATGCGCGTATAAAGGATAATGTCAGGGGTAAATCGGTCTTTGTCGTGCAGACAGGGACGCAGAATGTGAACGAGGACATTATGGAGCTTCTCATCATCATTGACGCGATGAAAAGGGCTTCATGCAGGAGCATTACGGCCGTTATCCCGCACCTTCCCTACGCCAGGCAGGATAGAAAAGCCGCATCCAGAGAGCCGATCTCCGCAAAGCTGATCGCCGACCTTCTGACCGCTGTGGGAGTGAACAGGGTCATAACGATAGACATGCACTCCGACCAGATCCAGGGGTTCTTTAACTGCCCGGTGGACACCCTGACAGCGCTGCCGCTTTTTGCGTCCTATATCAAGGGAAAGAACATTGCCGCGCCGGTGATAGTCGCTCCTGATACCGGCAGGGCAAAGACCTCTAAAAAACTGGCCGATCGACTGGGCTGTCCGCTGGCGATAATCCACAAACAGAGGCCCGAGCACAGCAAGTCAGAGGTTACCCATGTTGTGGGCGATGTTAAGGGCAAGACCGCGATAATCGTTGACGATATGATAGATACTGCGGGGACCGCGACCAACGGCGTGAAAGCGCTCCTTGAGATGGGAGCCGATAAAAACGTGTATCTTATGGCGACCCACCCGATACTTTCGGGCCCGGCAGTCGAGCGGATCACAAAAGCGGGCATCAAAGAATGCGTGGTGACGGATTCTGTCCCTATCCCGCAGGACCGGCTGTTCCCCGCACTGAAGGTCCTGTCGGTAGCCCCGCTGTTCGGCGAGGCGATAAAGAGAGCGTACGAGAATTTGTCGATAAGTTCGTTGTTCGATTAATGAGGAGGGGCGTATAGCAATACGCCCGTACAAATTGCAAATCATGAAAGAAATTAAAATAGGTTTAATCGGTTTCGGCACCGTGGGGAGCGGCGTGGTGGAAGCGCTGCAAAAGGACGGCGGCCAGATAGCCGCGTCCAAGGGGATAAAGCTTGTCCTGTCAAAGATAGCGGACAAGGACCTTGAAAAAAAGCGCAGCGTTGCCGTTGACAAAGCTCTTCTGACAAAAGATGCATATGATATTATCAATGATCCTTCGATCGGCCTTGTGATAGAGGTCGTGGGCGGAACCGACCCGGCGCTTAAGTTCATTCTTGATTCGATCAGGGCGGGAAAACATGTCGTCACTTCAAACAAGGAAGTGATAGCAAAGCACGGGCCTCGGATATTCGAGGAAGCCGATAAAAAAGGCGTAAGGGTCCTGTTCGAAGGCTCCGTGGGAGGCGGGATCCCGATCATCTCTTCCCTTAAAGAGATCCTGAGCGGCAACTTTGTTCAGGAAGTCTACGGGATCGTGAACGGCACTACCAACTATATCCTTTCAAAGATGACCCTGTCAGGGAGGGATTTCGGGGATGTACTTAAAGAAGCGCAGTCCCTCGGCTTTGCGGAGGCGGATCCCAAGAACGATGTTGAAGGCTATGATGCTTCGTATAAAGCGGCAATCCTGGCGATGGTCGCTTTCGGAAAAAAAGTCAGATGGGAGGACGTCTATTTCGAAGGAATAAAAGGCATCTCAGCGGAGGACATCAACTTTGCAAAGGAACTCGGATATGTGATAAAGCTCCTGGCAGTGGCCAAGAGGACAGGGGGCTCGATCGAGGTCAGAGTGCATCCCGCGCTGATAAACTGCGAGCATCCTCTTGCCGGGGTCAACGACGCTTATAATGCCATTTATGTAAAGGCAGACAACGCGGGAGAGCTGATGTTCTACGGCGAAGGGGCCGGCGGAGGCCCCACAGCGTCCGCGGTCATTTCGGACGTGATAGATATCGGCCTGAACCCGTCATCGGGCAACCTGAAACTTGAAGGCAATGCCGGGATGGTGGGCATTCATGAGAGTGAAAGCAGCTTTTATGTGAGGCTGAAAGCCCATGACGCTCCGGGAGTGCTCGCCTCTATCGCGGGAGCTTTCGGGGAAAAAGGAGTGAGCATCCTCAGCGCTCTGCAGAAAGGCACGGTTGATAATATCGCCACAATTGTTATAATTACTCATAAAGTGAAAGAAAAGAATTTTTCGGAAGCGATCGATAAAATCTCGGGTCTGCCCCAGATCGACGGGATCGGGAGCGTTATCCGGGTAGGAATGGAGCAGTAATATGTTGCTGGGTATCTTGTCGCCGTTTATGAAGAAGATCGTTGATGAGGAGTCGTCGTTCCCGTCGCCTTCGGTAAAGACAAAGCTGAACAAGGCGATAGGAAAGTACAAGCTGCTGTCGATCGGGCAGAAATGGAAAGACCACATGGAGGACATAAAATTCGCCCTTGCGGACCTTTTGATCGCCAGGGGGCAGGAAAGGGACTACAGGGAGGCCCTGGGGATATATAATTCCCTTATTACAAAGACAAGAGATTCCGTCCTGAAGGGCAGGTCGTTCATAGGGAAAGCCGAGCTTGCGATAATGGGTATCGCCAAAATGAGCGTTGACGAGGCCATCAAGCTCTGCAAGGAAGGCTGCAAGCTTTTGAAAGGGGACCTCAGGGACTTTTTTGCGGCCAAAGGCACCGCGGTAGAGGCCGAGCTGCTGATGAAAAAATCCGGGACAAAGAACATTAAAGAAGCTTCAAAACTGTTCGACCGCCTTATCGGCAAAAAGAACGCCAATCCCTACTTCAGGGGAAGGGCCATGGTGGGAAAGGCGGAGCTCATATTGTATTTCGGCCTCGATACCCTTTCAAAGGGAGTCGCGCTCTGCGAGGAGGCTTTAAAGATCTTTGTGGACAGGCCGCTCGATTATTTCGCGGTCAAGGGGAAGATCATCGAGGCTGAGACCCTTTCAAGACGGGGCAGCTCTTCCGACCTGCAGAAGGCAGAGAACATCCTGAAAAAGGTCATCGCGGTCTCTTCCGCGCACAAGGACCTGCAGTCCAGGGCCAAGCTGGTCCTGGCCGAGATATCAAAAAAGGAAAAAGCCAAAGCCCTCTTTGAAGAGGTCCTTCAGCAGGAAGACATAGACCCGTACCTGATAGAAAAGGCGAAGTTCGTCAAGGAAAGTTTAAAGAACAGGGCGAATTGACCCTCGCCCCCTAAAATAGCGACAACGATCTTCTTATCGCCGGCAGGGCTTTTTTTGCGGCCTCCTCGCCGAGCTGGACCAGCCGCTCCGCTTTGTCAAGCTCAAGAGAAGATATCCTCTCGTTGACCGGAGTTATCAGAACGTCGCAGCCTTTCTTTTTGTCCTTGTCCTGGTTGATGATGAAAAGGTCAAGGGCCCTGTCGAATATCTCAAGGATGTTCCTGAAATCGTCGGCTTCATCGAGCCTCGGGATCACATCGACGCCGATCACGATATCGGCCCCCATTTTTCTGGCTATGCCGGACGGAAGGTTGTCTTTGAGAACGCCGTCAACGAGAAGATGTTTCTCGTATCTGTAGGGAGTGTACATCCAGGGGAAAGAGCAGGAAGCGCGGACAGCCTTGCACACTTCGCCCTTATCAAGGACGACCTCTTCTCCCGTTTTGATATCGATCGTAACCGCGGAGAACGGTTTGTCCAGGTCGGCAAAGCTTTTTTTCCCGATAAGGCTGACAACAAAACTCTCTATCTCCTCGCTTGAGACCAGGCCGGACTTTGAAAGGACTATCCTGAAAAAATTCTTCCATTTCACTTTTGTGGCGATCTCCATCATCGTGGTGATGTTCACTCCGCCGGCAAACAATGAGCCGATGAGCGCTCCGGCGCTGGTGCCGGCAATGAGGTCAACGGGGATGCGGTGGTCGTGAAAGACCTTCAGCACTCCTATGTGCGCGAGGCCCCTGGCCCCTCCGCCTGACAAGGCGAGGCCCACTTTTTTCTTTTTGAAAGGGTTTAGGAACATATTCACCTATATGATATCACAGTGCTTCGATGATCCTGACCGCTGTTCCGGGATCTACAAAAGTGGCCGTTCCCACCGCTATGGCGTCCGCACCCGCTTCAAAGAACTCTTTTGCGTCATTTACATCCATAATGCCGCCCATTCCGATAATGGGGGCTTTTACGGCCGCTCTGACCTCTTTTATCAACTTTAGAGCGACAGGTTTTATGGCGGGGCCCGAAAGGCCGGCGGTCAGCGTCCTGTTTGTTCCGGGGATTTTCACGGTATGTTTTACGGTATTGATCAGCGAAAGGATGTCCGCTCCGGCCTCCAGCGCGGCCTTTGCTATCGCGGTAATATCGTCAACATTCGGGGTCAGTTTTGCTATCAGAGGAAGCCCTGTCTCTTTCCTGACGGAAGAGACGACCTCTTTTGTAAGAGAAGGGTCCTGCCCGAAAAGCATGCAGCCTTTATCGACATTAGGGCAGGAGATGTTTATTTCTATCGCGGATATGCCTTTTTCTGGTTTCAGGGCTTTTGCAACGAGGGCGTATTCCTCGACGGTTTCACCCGCTATATTTACGACAAGAGAGGTCTTTATTTTTCTTAATCTTGGAAGGTATTGCGAGATAAAATACGAGACCCCGTCATTCTGAAGACCGATAGAGTTCACAAGCCCGTTTTCCGCTTCGATCAGCCGCGGCTGGGGATTCCCTTTTCTGGGATTGAGAGTAACGGTCTTTGTAACTACCGCGCCAAGCTTTTCAAGGTCGACCAACCCGGCGTATTCAAGCCCGAAGCCGAAGGTGCCTGAGGCGACCAGGACAGGGTTCTTGAGAGTGAGACCGGCAAGCTTGATCATTTTCCCTCTAATTCTAGCATTTTAAACTATCATAAAAAAGCCTGAAATTTTCAGGAATATCGTTCGATACTTAAATGTAGGAAAAATTCATTATACAGGAGGATTAGCAGATGAAAGGAACAATGCAGATAGCCCCTGATGCTTTGAGGAGACTGCCGAAAATTGGAGGAAGAGAGATAGCGGTAGTACGGCCTTTGCCTTTGGACGGAATATTGAAAAGAAGGGATGTCCCGCTGGCCGGAGATCTGGCGACGATGTTCCCGACGAAAAAATTCCCTGATATCTGCGGATCTTCCCGCATTCCAAGTGAACAGTTCTCAGCTCTGGCGAAACATAAATTATCAGCGGCAGGGATAGGCTTTGATGTCTGGGCGGAAGACCCGGAGGATGCCGATAATCCCGGGACCGCAGTGTACGCAAAGGCCGCAAAGGCGAACGTGATGATATTTTTAGGATTGAGGGCGGTGGTCAAAACCATTGAGACAGAAAATCATTCAAGGGAAAGGACAGCTATCTTCTGGACCCTGAAAAGTTCCGAGGTTTTGTTCAATTTTTTTAATGATACGGCGGCAATAGCAAGTTCCGGAGAGACAACTCAGGAAGCCGCTTTCAGAAGGACAATGGCTGTCCTTTGCGGCGGGAACAGTGTTTATGAAGCGTCTTTCAGCGACCTTCATGAGCTGCTGGGCTTGATCCCAAAGGGGGCATGGCTGGGACCTGATGAGACAGGACAATTTGTGAAGCAGGCGCTGGCCCTGGCCGGAAAACAGCCAAACCTCAATGAATGCATCCAAGAAGCTGCCATATTATATCCCAGAAATTATTACAGCTCTGACAGGCCGTTTGCTATCTTTTCTTTCCTTGCGGGTGCGGGGATAAGTGCCGATCTGATAATGGCGCGCATGTTTCATATCTCGCAATTGGGCCAAACGCCGCTCAGCGATGGAGTAAGAGAGTAAGGGTCAGAAAGGGAGAAGGACTTTTGCATCAAACACAGGCCCGTCCTTGCAGACCCTTTTATTGCCCTCTTTAGTTTCCACAACGCAGCCCAGGCAGGCCCCGATGCCGCAGGCCATATGCTCTTCAAGAGATACCTGGCAGGGGATGCCTTTTTCTTTTGCTATTTCGATCACGGCTTTTAGCATTGCTTTTGGCCCGCAGGAATAGATCACAAGGTCCTTTGCCGGTAAAGTATCAAGGTATGAGGAGAAAAGAGCGGAGACGTGGCATTTCTCCCCGCAGGAGCCGTCATCCGTTGAGATATAGAGCTTAGTCCCGAGACTTGCAAAGTCGCTGCGACATAGCAGAAGCCCCTCCGTTGTTGCTCCCATGAAGAAATGGCTCTCTATCTTTTGCCGCTTCAGCTCCTCCTCCAGCGCGTAAAGGGGCGCGGCGCCGCACCCCCCGCCGATCAGGACCGCAATTTTACCTTTAATGATATTGAAACCGTTGCCCAACGGGCCGATGATGTCGAGGAGGGGCAGATGATTATCTGCCCCTACATTAATATTCGATAATATTTCCGTTCCCTTCCCAACAACATGATACAGGATCTCGAATGTATCTTTGCCGATTTTGTGGAACGAAAACGGCCGGCGGAGAAGGGGAGTCAATGAATCGGACACTTTAATTTCGACAAACTGGCCCGGGAGGGCGTTCTTTGAGATATCCTTTGACGAAAGGACCATCTTGAAATGATCTTCGGCCACTTTTTGGTTATCGATGACGCGGCATTTTTCCTGGAAGATCATTTGTCTTCATTTTAGCAGATTACGGGCGCAGCCGCTAAAGCTTCTTTAAATTGACCATCTGGGACGCGTTGCCGCCGCCGGAGGCCGGGCTCTGCGCCTTTAGGTCCACCTTAAAATAGCTGAAAGCCTCGGTCGTAGGCGTGAATACATAGCTGTAGACCGTTCCGAAGGTCGGATCGCTGGCTGAGGTCGGAGTTACTGCCAGAGCGCTTGCGGTCCTTACCACAGCGCCCGCCGCGTTGTAATAATTTATTCCGTCAAGATAGTAGTCCATGGAGGCGACATAGCTGCCGGTGTCGTCTTTTGGCGCTGTCCACTTCAAGGTGATGGTGCTTCCCGTGTAATCGAATTTATTGCTGTTTGCCTGGTAAACGCTTAAATTGAGGTCAGAGGTTGCTTTTGTGGAAACGCTGTCAACATAGGCGACCAGCCTGGGTATGTCGGTAAAAACGAACGTGAGGGTCGCCAGATAGTATTGCACTGTCGAGTCTGCCTTTGTGAGTTTGAATTTGAGCGCATCCCCGGCTGCGGGTGTGCCGTTGGGCGTTACATGGACCGTCCACCTGTCCGAGGTCTTGTAAAGCTTGTAGCTTTCAGCCGACCACAGGGTCCCGGCCGGGCCGTCGCTGGAAATGACGGCTGCGGCAAGCCAGGCCGGGCCGTCCGAGATCCTGACATCGCTGTATTCGTCGGGGGAATAGCCGCTTTCCATAACTATCTCAATGGCCAGGGTCGTATTTGTTGTGATGTCAATGGCTGAAGTGTTAACAGATCGTGAAATATATGTCGGATAATTTTCATACTGCATCGGCAGGTTGGTAAAAGCGTTGACATGGCTGATAGCGCCCACACCAGATTCTATGACTCCCGGCATCCTCGGCGTTTCGTCAAGGCCGTCGGGCACTCCGTCGCCGTCATCGTCGATATCAACCACATCAGGGAGCCCGTCCAGATCTTCGTCAACTTTCGCGCTGAAAGATCCTCCCGCGATGTAGGCCTCTCCCGTTCCTCTTCCGAGAAGCCCCGCGCCCACAGGGACCGGACCTAAAGTAGTGCTTTTTGTCGCCAGGCTTGCAGTGTCTTTGATGGCATCCAGTTCCGCGGTAGGAGCTGCAGCGCCCTTTGCGGAGTCATATACGATCTTTCCAAGCGCAAGAGAGGTGCTTCCTGCCTCTGCTGTTACGGCCATCACTACCTTGCCGGAGCTTGTGCCGAACGAGACCGGGGCAGCCAGTTTTTCTGTTGAGTCGATGACCTCAAGATAAAAAGATTCTCCTGAAGGAAGTCCGGAGATCGTGAACTCTCCGGTTGAGGTGGTTTTGGCATCAGGGAAATACACTTTTTTGTCGGCCGTGCCGACTGCGGCAACAGTATAGGTGGCAGCGGGGGCATCGGCAAGGGCAATGATCCTGCCTGAGGCTGTTTTTATGGCCGAAGCAGTGATCGTTCCGGAATACAGGGACCCTGTTATTGTGGTCGGCCCGGACGGGGCCGGGGCAGGGGATGGCGTGCTGCTCTGCCCGCAGCCGTTCACGGAAAACGCCGCCAGCACGAGCAAAAAGAGGACCACCGCGGAAAGGACCGGTCGTTCTGTTGTCATTTTTTTGACCTCCCGATTTTTGGGCTGATTATAGCACCGCTCAAGGCGGGATGCAAGGAAAAGCTCTGCACAGGGCTGTTCAACGCCTCCAGAGGGCTGTCCTGAGATAGCTTTTGCCGGAGGACGCGTCATAGGTATTGTAAAACATCCTCCAGTTCCCGTCGGACAACCGGAGCACAAAAGGGTCAGCCCCCGCGATGCCGGTCGAGCCGGACTCGGTCCAGGAGATGCCGTCGCTTGAGACCGCTTTATATATGTAAGTATTGGTCGCGTAATACATGTAATACTGGCCGCCGTACACAAAAACATGCGGATGCGTTGCCCTGTTCTGCGAGCTTGACAGCCGCGTCCCGCTTTCTTTGGAAAAATCGGTCCCGTCGGAAGAGGTCGCGCTGAGGATGACAAAGGGGATGACAGCTCCCGTCTCATTGGCGCCGCCGTAGTAAAGGCGGTAAGTGCCGTCCGAAAGAACGACGGCGGTCCCGTTGTCCACAGCCCTAGCGTCGAGGGGGCCTCCGGTCGCAAGCCGCGTTCCGGCCTCAGTCACAAAGGAAGCACCTTCGTCTGTCGTGGCCGCGCTGATGATGCCGGAGTTGTCGCGGGCATTATAATAAAGGCGGTAGGAGACGCCTGTCAATTTTACCGGCCTGCTGACAGTAACATCGGCCAGTTTTATGCCGCTCTCCAGCGTCCAGTGCGCTTCGTCCGTCGAAACGGCGCTGTACAGAGCTGCGGAGGACGTTGCGGTATTTATACTGAGGAACATCCGGAAGTTCCCGTTCGAGAGGGAAATTATCGAAGCGTCCGCTATCCCGAGCGCGCCGCTTATGCCGCAGGTGTCAGGATCAAAGAGTACCCCTTCATCCGCCCAGTTGTCGACCACGGATGGTGAAGGGGAGGAAGAACCGCAGCCCATAAACAGGGGAAGAGCGATAAAAAGACAAATCAACAGGTGTTTCATGATTATTGCCGGAAAACCCCGGAAACAATTTTACTCTCAAACAAGGCCCATTTCAAGGGCCGGGGGAGGGGGCTCAAAGATTTTATTTCACGAACGGTCTTTTTTGTAGTAAAATTAAATATATAGCGGAATGCGGGATTAGTTGAGCGGTCCAACGTCAGCTTCCCAAGCTGAAAAAATGGGTTCGACTCCCATATCCCGCTTGAATAACTGATAACTAATAACTTATAACAGATAACTCCGGAGAGTTGTAGGTTGATTAAATGAATAAGCAGCTATTCACAAATAATTCTCCGGGTTATAAGTTATAGGTTATCTGTTATAAGTTAGATGGCGGCATGGCCGAGTGGTTAGGCTACGGTCTGCAAAACCGTTTACCCCAGTTCGAATCTGGGTGCCGCCTTTTTAACCAATAACTTATAACTGATAACCGGGGAGAGATGTTCAGATTTAAAGAATTCAAGGTGTATAAAGATGCAAAACAATTCATCGGGTTTTGCGAAGGCCTTTTGGGTAAATATGATTTCGGTTCAAATAGGGAATTGATCGCACAAATAAGATCTGCCTGTATTTCAATTGTTTTAAACATCGCGGAGGGGTCCGCTTGTAATTCCGACAAGGAATTCAGGAGATTTCTTGAGATCTCATTAAGGTCGGTTCATGAGGTCGTTGCCGCTTTTGACATAGCATTGGAATTAGGGCTCTTAAATGATAAAATATTGTTAGAAACAGAGGAAAAGGCCGAAAATCTCTGCAAACAAATAAACGGTTTCCGCAGGTCCTTAAGAAAATAACTGACAACTTTGATCCGCTGTTATAAGTTATGAGTTATCAGTTATCCGTTAAATGCGCGTTTAGCTCAGTTGGTTAGAGTACTTGCTTGACAGGCAAGGGGTCGCTGGTTCGAATCCAGCAACGCGCATTCATTTTTCTCTTACTTTTCTTGCATCGGCAAGAAAAGTAACAAAAGAAACTCGTTAAGGTCCCCCTCGACTATGCTCGGGGCAAGTCTGCCCTTAACAATCCCGCGATCGCCGTAAGCTCCGACTATCGATATATCGAGCCCTCGGCGGTCTCGCTGCCTGTTCGATCTATTATTTGTTTCATTGTGTTATCCAATTCTCTGTCGTCGCACGGAACGGCGATCGTCAGGACTAGTCCAGTTTTTTTGGGGAAAGGTCATTTGGTGAAATAAGGGTTATCAGCCGGCCATTATATGAGCCGGTTTGGCGGGATAAGTTCACCAGCATTAGCTCCCCATACTTTCCTAAATAATATTCAATATCTGTGAAATTCCGGGAAAAATGAGCCGAGAAATCTTTGGAGGTAATACTTTCTGGGTTATGTCCTGTTCCATTCATGATAGAATAGGTCCGGGCGGAAACGTTGCAGTTAAATAAAGGATGTAATAGCAATGTTTAACAAATTGGAATGTTCGTTTTCAGCCCTCCTAATTGCCGCGATGCTGATCTCAGGCTGCAACACGGTAAGTGCTCCTTCCGCGGCAAAAATCTATTCATTCCTAAATGTAAATCTCGGGATGTCTACAGCTGAAACCGCTGCTGTATTGGGCGAGCCCCTTATAGCGACTCAGGACACTACCTTTGACGCGTCCGGAAGGATCATCTATGTGCCGGGCTCTTATTACTGCTGGTATCTGTCCATGCTTGCGATTGTCAGGTTCGTTTCTGATGAAGCAGCCTACATCCAATATCTGTCGGATGCGAAAAGCATCGAAGGCATCTCTGTCGGCGATTCTCTTTCCAGCCTGAGAACAAGGCTCGGAGAGCCGTCGGAGATCAAAGGAGGCTCAATAAACCTGTATGCTGACAGGAACCTGTATTTTACGGTTTTTTCAAGCGAAGTGCAGGCGATAGGCATCTATGATCCGGATAAGAGAGATTATCTGTTCTGATCAAATAGTGCCTTTCTTAATCTCATAGCTATATTATGTCCGGTGTTGCTCCGATACAGATGCCTGTTAATGAACCCGAATGCCGCCATTTCATTGCCATTAAATACTTTTTCATAGACCCTTACGATCTTTCCGTGCAGCCAATAGTTATAACTGAACTTTTTCCTTTTTTCTCTATTGCTGAGATCTGCTGTCGAGGGGTCTTTTCCCCTGAGAAGATCAACTGTGATGCCTGCTTCGGTCAGCATCCATAAGGCATCAGCTTCCCAGTGAAGCTGCATCAAACTGAGCTGTTTTACCGGCGGAAGGCACCGTTTTCTGTCGGGTGATCCAAGAAGAACTTCGATCAGCGGGATCTTGGAGTTATCATGTTCGCCGACGATCCCTGCAATCTCGAAGATCTGCTGTTTGGAAAAAATGATGTCTGTCTTGTCTCAGGTTATATTCCTTCAATATCTGCCTTATGAGACCCCGGTAGACCGGGGGATGCTCTGTCTCAAGCCGCATCTTACCGTTATCATACAAGGAACGCCAAAAGGGTCTGCAATGCACGCTTTACTTGTGATGGAAGACCCCGGCACATTAAAGAAATATATATGGGAAAAAGACGGGCTTTCATCCCCGATAAGGACGCCTGTCGAGGCCTGGGACAATTATGGCGATGATTATCCTGTTCTGGGCATTATTAGGCCTTCAGATGCATTGCTGTATTATGTGTCAGAGCAGTTCTTTCCGGTGTAGTAGAGGTCCGCTTGTTTTCCCCCGATCCCTCGTTCATAATAATCCCAGGAGGAGAAAAACAATGTTAATGATCATTCTGGGCTTCATTGTCGTGGTATTCTTTGCGGGCATAAGGATAGTGCGCCCGACGCACAGAGGCCTTATTGAAAGGCTGGGAAAATACAGGAAATTCGCGCAGCCCGGCTTCCAGTGGATCATCCCTGTCATCGACCAGATGTACCAGATCAATATCACCGAGGTGATGATAAATGCCGAGCCGCAGGAGATAATCACCAACGACAACCTGAATGCCAGGGTCGACGCTCAGGTCTACTTCAAGGTGAGGGAGGACGAGCAGAACGTAAAGAACTCCCAGTATAATGTCAATAATTACAGCTACCAGATAGTCAATCTCGCAAGAACGACGCTGAGGAACATCATAGGCACGCTTTCTTTGAAAGCCGCCAACAGCGAGAGGGGGCGCATAAACGAGGAGCTTCAGAAGACTTTAAAAAAAGAAACCGCCAGCTGGGGCATAGATATCGTCAGGACCGAGCTTAAAGAGATCGACCCGCCGAAAGACGTTCAGGAAACGATGAACAAGGTTGT
>Ga0172375_10000766_pt1 | contig 51942 bp, 46 predicted proteins | sample LakKiv1m_FD_114537 | JGI IMG/M metagenome (GOLD analysis project Ga0172375, IMG submission 114537) | Freshwater microbial communities from Kabuno Bay, South-Kivu, Congo - kab_092012_11.1m | ecosystem: Environmental > Aquatic > Freshwater > Lake | place: Democratic Republic of the Congo... | reverse complement strand
GCGTTACCACCGGTGGTGGTTTCCGGGCTGCCGAACATCACGCCGATCTTCATGCGGATCTGGTTGATGAAGATGACCAGGCAGTTGGCGTTCTTGATGTTGCCGGTGATCTTGCGCAGAGCCTGGGACATCAGACGGGCCTGCAGGCCGACGTGGGCATCACCCATCTCGCCTTCGATCTCGGCCTTGGGCACCAGCGCGGCCACGGAGTCGACGATGATCACGTCGACCGCGTTGGAGCGCACCAGCATATCGGTGATTTCCAGAGCCTGTTCGCCGGTATCCGGCTGCGAAACCAGCAGATCGTCGACATTCACGCCCAGCTTGCCGGCGTAGTCCGGGTCGAGCGCGTGCTCGGCGTCGACGAAGGCACAGGTGGCGCCCATCTTCTGCGCTTCGGCAATCACCGACAGCGTCAGAGTGGTCTTACCGGACGATTCCGGACCGTAGATCTCGACGATCCGGCCCTTCGGCAGGCCGCCAATGCCCAGCGCGATGTCCAGACCCAGCGAGCCGGTGGAGATGGCCGGAATCGCCTGGCGATCGTGATCGCCCATGCGCATCACTGCACCCTTGCCGAACTGCTTTTCAATCTGGCCCAGGGCTGCAGCCAAGGCGCGCTTCTTGTTCTCGTCCATCGAATCCTCACTTGATCAAGAGGGCCGGAGGCCATAACAACTGTATAAGTAGACAGTATTAGAACATAGGCAATTTAGCTCGCCTAGCCCCGAACCGGTTTTTCTCCGACGGTCAGCGCGAGCAGGCCGCACAGGGCGGCAGCGACGGTCTGCTCGCGCACGGCCTGGCGATCGCCGCTGAACAGGTAGCGCTCGGTATGCAGATCGGGCCCATCGGCCCAGGCGATCCAGACCGTCCCCACCGGCTTTTCCGGCGAGCCGCCGCCCGGCCCTGCGACGCCGCTGACGGCCACGGCGAAGCGCGCCTCGCTGTTCTGCTGAGCGCCTCGCACCATCGCCTGCACCACTTCGCGGCTTACGGCGCCGACCTGATCGAACAGCGCCGCCGGCACGCCTAGCTGGCGGGTTTTCTGCGCGTTGGAATAGGTGACGTAGCCCGCCTCGAACCAGGCCGAGCTGCCGGCTATGCGGGTGATGGCCTCGGCGATGCCGCCGCCGGTGCAGGATTCCGCGGTAGTGACCTGCGCGCCCAACCGATGCAGCTCCTCGCCCAATCGTGCGGCCAATTCAGTGAGATTCATCGACACCCCGGCAACATGCAAAGTGGCAGTTACCCTACACCAGCCCGCTGTCGAGTTCAGCCCGCCCCCCTGCCATCGGGCGAATGGCGTGAACGGCCGAACGGCTCAGGCGTCCTGGCGAAGCCCGATGGCAGCGTCTTCACGCAGACGTCGGCCGCGACGCCTCACCACGGCGTCGCCATAGCGCTGAATCGGATCGGCCAGCGTGCGTTTGACGAAGAATGCAAAGCAGGTCAGCACCGCCAGCATCAGCGCAATGTACAACGGTCCCGGCAGCGCCAGATCGCCCGCGCCGAAGCCCAGCCGCTCGGCGAGGGCGAACACCGACGGATGGGCCAGGAAGACGATGTAGCCGATCCCACCGAGCGGCGCGAGCCAGCGCAGCCGGATACCGGCGATGCGACTCGCACCAAGGAACACGGCGAGGGCCACGCTGTAACTGATGAAGTAGCGATACCAGGTCTCGCCGAATCCGGTATCGCGCGAATAGGCGAGCACGCAGATAGGTAGCAGGAACAGGTAGAACGCCACCACCGCGATACGTGCGTAACGCCCGGTTTCGGGACATCGGCCGTTATCGGACGCCTGCCATAGCGCACCGAGGAAGCACACGCTCAGCATCAGCGGCAAGGCCACCGGCAGCTTCAACTGGAGCTTGTAGCGCATGGCGGCGAGCAGCAGCGTGAAAACGTATTGCGCCAGCAGAAAGAACAGATCTCGCCGTACCGAGCCCCCCAGGCGCAGCGCGAACAGCAGGATGCAGAGCACGTAGAAGGTGATCTCGATCTGCAACGTCCAATACAGGCCGATGACGTTCTCGACGAAGACGAACCCCTGCAGCATCGTCGCGTTGATGGCGATGACCGCAAGGCTGAACGCCTTTGCCGGATCATCCCAGGGAAACATCACCCCGAGGATCAGCGACAGCCAGTACAGCGGAAAGAGCCGGAAGAAGCGCTGATAGGCGAACGCCGTGATTGGCCGCTCGTATCGGCCGCGGCTCTTGTACAACGCGGCCATGACGAAATAGCCGCTCAGCGCGAACAGCACCAGTACGCTGACCTTGCCAACATCCAGTACAGCCTTGCTGACAAGAAACAACTGGGCGCCCATCTCGTCGAGCTGGCCGTCACGCTTCATTTTTGCAATCAGATGGGAATAGGCGACGCACAATGCCGCTACGCCGCGCAGGGCATCGAGACCGATTAGTCGGGACATGTCTGCTGCTCACTTTGGCCGGAGAGGGATAAATGTCGCCAGAGTTACTGCAGAAACTGACGCGAGAGTGCACACGCAAGCGCTCGCCGCCGCAGCGGATCGACGGCAGCCGGGACGATGGCGAGACGGGAGCGGCGATCAGGCAGGCTACCGCGACAGGCACCGGGCGCCTGGGTAGATGCGAGATCGGGAGGAATCGAACGGCAGAACGCAGGCTGCGCAACAGCGCACTGCAGCCATCCGACGGGGCTGAGTTATCAGACAGTGCCGGTTCGCTTGTCAACGCATTCCGGCGGCCGCCCGACAGATGACATGCCGGCGCCCGCGAGGCGCGATGGACAGGCGAGCAACCTGCTGACTGCCACGGCTGCGTGTTAACCTTGCCGGTTTTCAGCTGCGCCCTCGTTTCCGTTCGGCAGCTGCCCCGCTGCCAATGCCTGCGCCCTCAACGAACCACACCCACGCCGATGACCAAGTCCAACGCCGATCTCTCCGCCCATACGCCCATGATGCAACAGTACTGGAAGCTCAAGCGCGAGCATCCGGACCAGCTGATGTTCTACCGCATGGGCGACTTCTATGAGCTGTTCTACGACGACGCCAAGAAAGCCGCCGCGCTGCTCGACATCACCCTGACTGCGCGCGGTCAGTCGGCGGGCACGGCGATACCCATGGCCGGCATTCCGTTCCACTCCGCCGAGGGCTACCTGGCGCGGCTGGTCAAGCTCGGCGAATCGGTGGTGATCTGCGAGCAGATCGGCGACCCGGCCACCAGCAAGGGACCGGTGGAACGCCAGGTGGTACGCATCATCACGCCGGGCACGGTGAGCGACGAGGCGCTGCTCGACGAGCGCCGCGACAACCTGCTGGCGGCGGTAGTCGGCGACGAGAAGCTGTTCGGCCTGTCGGTGCTGGATATCGCCAGCGGCCGTTTCAGCGTGCAGGAACTCAAGGGCTGGGAGACCCTGCTCGCCGAACTGGAGCGTTTGAGCCCGGCCGAGCTGCTGATCCCCGACGATTGGCCGCAGGGCCTGCCGCTGGAGAAACGCCGCGGTGTGCGCCGTCGCGCGCCCTGGGATTTCGATCGCGACTCGGCCTTCAAGAGCCTCTGCCAGCAATTCTCCACTCAGGACCTCAAGGGCTTCGGCTGCGAGAACCTGACCCTGGCCATCGGCGCCGCCGGCTGCCTGCTCGCCTACGCCAAGGAAACCCAGCGCACCGCCCTGCCCCACCTGCGCAGGCTGCGCCACGAGCGCCTCGATGACACGGTGATCCTCGATGGTGCCAGCCGGCGCAACCTGGAGCTGGATGTCAACCTGGCCGGTGGCCGCGAGAACACACTGCAATCGGTCATGGACCGCTGCCAGACCGCCATGGGCTCGCGCCTGCTGACCCGCTGGCTGAATCGCCCGCTGCGCAACCGCGAAATCCTCGAAGCACGCCAGGACTCGATCACCTGCCTGCTCGAGCACTACCGCTTCGAACAGCTGCAGCCGCAGCTCAAGGACATCGGTGACCTGGAACGCATCCTCGCCCGTATCGGCCTGCGCAACGCCCGTCCACGCGACCTGGCGCGCCTGCGCGACGCGCTCGCTGCGTTACCGCAGCTGCAGGCCGGCATGCAGGATCTGGTGGCACCGCATCTGCTCGGACTGGCGAAAAGCATCGGCACCTACCCGGACCTGGCCGACCTGCTGGCGCGCGCCATCATCGACAATCCGCCTGCGGTGATTCGCGACGGCGGTGTGCTCAAGACCGGCTACGACGCCGAGCTGGACGAGCTGCAGTCGCTCTCCGAGAACGCCGGCCAGTACCTGATGGATCTGGAGACCCGCGAGAAAGCGCGCACCGGGCTGGCCAACCTCAAGGTCGGCTACAACCGCGTGCACGGCTACTTCATCGAGCTGCCGAGCAAGCAGGCCGAATCGGCGCCGGCCGACTACATCCGCCGGCAGACGCTCAAGGGCGCCGAGCGCTTTATCACCCCGGAACTCAAAGAGTTCGAGGACAAGGCGCTATCGGCCAAGAGCCGCGCCCTCGCCCGTGAAAAGCTGCTCTATGACGAGCTGCTGGAAATGCTCATCGGCCACCTGGCACCGCTGCAGGAAAGTGCCGCCGCACTGGCCGAACTGGACGTGCTGAGCAACCTCGCCGAGCGGGCGCTGAATCTCGATCTGAACCGACCCCGCTTCGTCGAGCAACCCTGCCTGCGCATCGAGCAGGGCCGTCACCCGGTGGTGGAGCAGGTATTGGAGACGCCTTTCGTCGCCAACGATCTCGCCCTCGACGACGCCACCCGCATGCTGGTCATCACCGGGCCGAACATGGGTGGTAAGTCCACCTACATGCGCCAGACCGCGCTGATCGTGCTGCTGGCGCAGATCGGCAGCTTTGTCCCGGCGGCTGCCTGCGAGCTCTCGCTGGTGGACCGCATCTTCACCCGCATCGGCTCGTCGGACGACCTCGCCGGCGGGCGCTCCACCTTCATGGTGGAAATGAGCGAAACCGCCAACATCCTGCACAACGCCAGCGACCGCAGCCTGGTTCTGGTGGACGAAGTGGGCCGCGGTACCAGCACCTTCGATGGCCTGTCGCTGGCCTGGGCCGCCGCAGAACAGCTGGCCCGGTTGCGCGCCTTCACGCTGTTTGCCACCCACTACTTCGAACTGACCGTGCTGCCGGAAAGCGAGCCGGTGGTGGCCAACGTGCACCTCTCGGCCACCGAGCACAACGAGCGCATCGTCTTCCTGCACCACGTGCTACCCGGTCCGGCGAGCCAGAGTTACGGCCTGGCGGTGGCGCAACTGGCAGGCGTGCCGGGCGAAGTCATCCAGCGTGCACGCGACCATCTGTCGCGTCTGGAAACCACCAGCCTGCCCCACGAAGCGCCGAGAATAGCACCCGGCCAGCCAGCGCCGCCCATGCAGAGCGACCTGTTCGCCAGCCTGCCGCATCCGGTGCTCGAGGAATTGGGGCGGATCAATCCCGATGATGTAACGCCGCGCCAGGCGCTGGAGCTGCTATACAGCTTGAAATCACGCATTTGATACGCCGCGAAAGCTGCTAGAATCGCGCGCATTTTTTTGATAAGCGGCATTTGCCTGTGCCGCCTACTCGCAGGGGCGTCACCGTAACGCCTACCTGACACGCCTGAGGAGATAGCTAGACATGACCTTCGTCGTCACCGACAACTGCATCAAGTGCAAATACACCGATTGCGTGGAAGTCTGCCCGGTGGACTGCTTCTACGAAGGCCCGAACTTTCTGGTGATTCACCCGGACGAGTGCATCGACTGCGCCCTCTGTGAGCCCGAGTGCCCTGCCCAGGCGATCTTCTCCGAGGACGAGGTACCGGAAGACCAGCAGGAGTTCATCGAGCTGAACGCGGATCTGGCGGAAGTCTGGCCGAACATCACCGAGAAGAAGGATGCGCTGGCCGATGCCGAAGAGTGGGACGGCGTGAAGGACAAGCTGCAGTACCTGGAGCGCTGATCGCGCACCACCGCTTAAAAAAAATGCCCGCTCGATGCGGGCATTTTCATTTGTGGGGCAACCGTTCAGGCCTTGTCGATGCCCTTTTTCAGGGTGTCTTTGACATCACCCTTGACCTGCTGAGCCTCGCCCTTGACTTCCTGGCGCTGGCCTTCGGCTTTCATGCGCTCATTATCGGTCGCCTCGCCCACGCCTTGCTTGATCTTGCCGACGGCTTCGTTGGTGTTGCCCTTGATCTTGTCTTCAGTACTGCCCATGGCGAACTCCTGGCTTCTCATTGGTGACATAGGGTGGACCGCCCACGCGAAGCGTTAGTTTCCCCCGGCCATCGGAACGGAACGGCTCACGCGTGGCGCGAAGGCAGCAGACGACGCAGCAATGGCCGCCCCGCCAGGTGCAGAAACACCGGCGCGCCCACGATGAGATAGAAGTAATAGGTCACGAAACGCCAGATCAGAATCGCCGCCGCCGTCGTCGACTTGCCTACCATCGGGGTCAGCAGCGCTGCCGATGCCAGTTCGGCGCTACCGGCACCACCGGGCAGCAGGCTCAGTTGGCCGGCGGTCAGCGCCAGTAGCTGGACGAGAAAGGTCCAGGCCCAGGCCAACTCGCTGCCCAGGCCGCGCAGCGTCAGATAGAGCACGCTGAAGCGCAGCAGCCAGTGCAGCGTGGTCAGCCCGAACACCGCAAGCAGAAGACGACGCGGCAGGCGAAAACAGTCGACCAGCGCATTTCGGAAGCCCAGCACCTTGCGTGCCCAACGGCGCTTGCGTGACGGTTTCATGCCAAACCGGCCAACCAGCCAGCCATTGAGCAGAAATACCTGCCGGTGGAAGCGGCCGAGCAGCGCCAGCAGCACCAACACACCGACCAGTAACGCGACGCTGAAGCCCAGCAGGCTGGCGATGTGCGCGTTGAGCTTGTGGGTCAGTGCATAGAACAGCACACCGACCAGGGCGCAGGCGAAGAACAGCAGATCACTCAGCTGCTCAACGGCATAGGTCGCCGTGCCCTTGGCCGGCGCCACGCCCTGGCGCATCAGCAGCGCCATCAGCGTCAGCGGCCCGCCGGCTCCCCCGGGCGTCGCACAGATGGCGAATTCGGTGGCCACCACAATGCCGAATGCGCGGCGCTGGCCCAGCTTTCGCCGACCGAGCAGCAGGCGCAGGCGCAGCGCATTCAGATTCCAGCCGACCAGCACCATGGCGAGCATTGTGACCAACAGGCTGCCAGGGAAATGGCGCAGCCGCTCGAACAGGCCGGTACCGCCGAGCAACAGCGGCACCATGGCCGCTGCGAGCAGCGCGCCACCCAACAGCCACCAGCGTCGATTCATGCGGCGGTGCTCGTCTGGCGGTATCGGCGCAGCCAGTCGATCTTGGTCAGCGGGGTCCTGCCGTCCCGCAGCAGACGCTCGAGCACATCGAGCCAATAGCCCCGGGAGAACTCGTGGCGCATATCCACCGGATGCAGGCCCAGCCGCAGCAATGGCGCCTGCCGGCTCTGCCGTAGCTGCCGTTCGCTGACCAGCCAGGACACACCACGGCGCCAGGGGCTGCGAGCACTCCAGACCAGCCCCGGCGCCCTGATCGGAGAAAAATCAGGCAGCAGATAAAGATGGCCTGGATCACTGGTATAGGTCAGCCCGCTGCGGGCCAGTACCCACCGCGTGCCCTCGCTCATCAGCCAGGCGGGTGCGACGAAGCCATGCAGCGGCCACTGCTGGCGCCGGAACAACTCCAGGCCACGCGCCAGCCGCTCGCCCGCAGCCTGTTCGTCGAGGCCGTAGAACTCGCCTTCATGGGTGTATACCCGGCGCATGAACCAGTCCCGCGGCGTCTTCGGTGCGGGCTCAAGGTCAGCGTGGTAGCAGCCGTGCAGCACCAGTTCGTCACCGCGCTGCACGCGCTGGTCCAGCAGCCGGCGGAAATCCGGCTGTCGCTCCAGCGGATTGCGCTGATGAAAGTCCGGGACCACCAGCCAGGTGATCGGCACGCCGCCGATGGCGTCCACCGCCTCGACGAAGGGCCGGTAGTCCGGCCAGGTTTCCGCGGCCACGTCGTGCAGCACCAGCGTCAGAGCAGCCTCATCCATGTACGGCTACCGGCAGGTCCGCTGTGCCGAGCACCGCGTGATAATGGGCGAGCAATCCTGCCACTACGGCATCCCACGCATGGTGCGCCTCGACATGCTGGCGCGCCTGCTGTCCGAGCAGTCGCGGATCGTCTTCGAACAGCTCGCGCACGGTATGCGCCATGGCCCTCGGGTCGAGCGGCCGACACAGGCGCCCGGTGTAGAACGGCACCAGCTCCGGCAACGCACCGGCACGCGCGGCGATCACCGGAATACCGCTGGCCATGGCTTCGAGCGCCACCAGGCCGAAGGTCTCCTGATTGCCGGCATGCAGCAGCACATCGCTACTGGCCATGTAGCGCGCCACTTCGCTGGCACAACAGAAGCGGTCGATCACCGTGACGTTGTCCGGCACCCGCTGCGGCATGCTCGAACCCACCAGCAACAGGTGGTACGGCTTGCCGAGCTGGCGCGCGGTTTCCAGCAGGACGTGCAGGTTCTTCTCCCGCGAACCGCGCCCGGCAAAGATCATCAGCCGGGTGTCGTCGGCCAGGCCCAGCTCGCGGCGCAGATCGGGGTCGCGCCGCTCGGGGCAGAAGGTGTCCAGATCAACCCCCAGGGGCTGCACGAAGACGTTCTTCACGCCGAGGTGGATGAGCTTGTCGGCCATCACTTCGCTGGGTGCCAACACCCGATCGAAGCTGCCGTACAGCTTTGAAACGTAGCCATTGAGGTTGGTGCCCAGCCAGCTGCCGATGCGGTTGCTGACCAACAGTGGCAGGTCGGAGTGATAGAAACCAATGACCGGAACATTGAGCCGGCGCCCGGCATCCAGTGCCGCCCATGCGGTCATGTAGGGATCGCCGACCTCGATCAGATCGGGACGCAGCGAACGCAGCAGATTGCGCCAGGGCGCGCGGCGGATCGGAAAGCGGTAGCCCTTGCCGAAAGGCAGGATCGGTGCCGGCACCTCATAGAGGCCATCGTTGTGACTGTAATCGCCGCCCGGCACCAGAATGCTGTGCCGCACGCCGGAGTAAAGCTGCAGCCTGCGATGCTTCGCCTCGAGGTAGGTGCGCACGCCACCACTGGCGGGCGCGTAGAACATGGTCATATCCGCGATATGCAAGGTACTTCTCCGTCGGTCCCATAGCAGAACTCCGGCCTCGCCGGGCACGTCGCGCGTCAGCGGCATGCTCCGCAATCCCTGCGGAATAATTCTGTAATGAAATAGATGACCGTTACGTAGAAGGGTTGTTCGCAGCGGAGCGCCAGACGGCGTCTCAGGCGTCCGGCGCCTTCTCGCCCGGGTCCTTGCCTTCGACCGAAGCGTGTTCGATCACCGCATTGAGTTCGGCACCGAACAGCAGCACCGCCGAGGAGATGTATAGATAAAGCAGCAAGACGATGATGGCGCCGATGCTGCCGTAGGTCGCGTTGTAGTCGGCGAAGTTCTGCACATAGATGCCGAACGCGATCGAGGCCAGAATCCACACCAGCACGGCTAGCACCGAGCCCGGCGTGATGAAGCGAAACTCCTGCTTCACATCCGGCGCCACGTAGTACAGCAGCGCCACCACCAGCATCAGCATCAGTACGATCACCGGCCAGCGCAGCCAGGTCCAGAGCAGCACGACGACGTCCTTCAGGCCGACCTGCGAAGCCAGCCACTCCATCACCTGCGGCCCGACGATCATCAGCCCGGCCGACAACAGCAGCAGCACGGCGATGCCCACGGTATAGGCCAACGAAAGCAGGATCAGCTTCCAGCTCGGCCGCCCCTCCTCCACGTCGTAGGCGCGGTTCATCGCATTCATCAACGAGCGAAAACCGACCGAAGCCGTCCATAGCGCCACGACGATACCGAACGACAGCAGCCCCGCCTTCTGTTCCTGCAACTGGTCAATGACCGGATTGATCTGCTCCATCGCCATTGGCGGCAATGCCAGCGCGGCCTGCATGCGCAACCAGTCGAAGAAGTTCTGCAGATCGAGAAAGCCGAGTAATGCGATGAGGAACACCAGGAACGGAAACATCGCGAACAGCCCCCGGTAGGCCAGTGCCGATGCATAGGTCGACATGTCATCGGCGCCGAATTCCTTGAAGGTGCGCTTGAGCAAGGTAAAGGCCCCGATGCCACGGGTGTCCAGCATGGCCATTGATGTTCCCCGATCAGTGAAGTTGGCGGTCTAGAAAATGGGACGACCGCTCTGCTGGAGAGTTCGCTGCTAATCGCTCGCGAGCGGCTCCACACGGATCGCACCTTCGTGCAGCACCGCTCGCCATATCCGCTCGGCGGGATCGTGCAACAGGGCTTCCGCCAACGCTGGCTCCAGGCGCGTGCGCAGTCGCCGGCTGAGGTCGCGCGCACCGAAGCGCGAGTCGTGCGTGCGGCAGATGGCGTGTTTGACAGCCTCATCGACCTGCAGCCGTACGCCCTGTCGGGCCAGGCGCTGTGCCAGCTTGCCCAGTTCGACATCGAGCACTGCCTTCAGCCGATCGCCCTGGATGCTCTCGAACTGCAGCGTGCGGTCGATGCGATTGAGAAACTCCGGATCGAAATGCCGATGCAGCGCCTGCCCGAAACTGCGGCTTCGCAACGCGGCACGGCCCATGCATGGTATCGGCCAGCGCTCCCACCGCGCAGCCTGTCGTGCGCCGATGTTGCTGGTCATGAACACCAACGCGTTGCGGAAATCTAGGGTTCGGTTGCCGGCGGCGAGCGTAAGTCTTCCACTATCCAGCACGTTTAGCAGGCTGCGCACGACTTCCCGACTGGCCTTTTCCAGCTCGTCGAACAGCACGATACCGGGCCGGCTGAAGCTTCCCGCGATGGCCTCGGCGTCTAACAGGGTCGTGCCTTCCTTGCTGCCCACGTAACCGGGCGGGGCACCGGTGAGTGCGGCGGCGTAGTGCTCCTGGGCCAGGGTATTCATGTCGATACGGCAGAAGGCGTCCGGCTTGCCATGAATGGCCTGAGCCAGCAGCCGGACGATTTCGGTCTTGCCAACCCCGGTCGGGCCGAGGAAGAAATTGACCGTCAGCGGACGTTCGGGATCGCCGATTCCGGCCTTGACCACGCGAAGTACCGCCTCGATTTCGCTCAGCACCGCATCCTGACCAACGATACGACTGCGCAGCAGCGCCATGACGGTCTCGACGTCGAACAGGAAGCGCGACGCCGACTTCGGCGCGTGGCCCTCCTGGTCGCTGGCTTGCGCGAGCTGGGTACGGTTGTGCTCGATGAGTTCATTCACGAACGGCATGGATATTCCGGTGCGGAGTGTTGAACGTGCGCCCCCTCAACCATTGGAGCGAAGGGGCGCGGGGAATGGGTGCGATTAGCGCTGCGCGGCCGCCGCAACCTGCTCTCCGAAAGACAAAGCATGGATCGCAGCGAGGGCGGGCAAATAGCCCGAAGCAGACAGTGGTCTGCGACCCTCACACGCTCCAAGGAGGGTCGGGTGATGGGCATACCACCGCGATGGCGAGCCCCCGCGGGAATGCTTGCCCAAGGCGGCAGGCAACCCTTCAACCCAGCGTACGCTCCCGTCCCGCATGTGGCAGTTCGTACACCGGGCAGTCGGCGACGCCGACAGTGGCTCGGGTCAGGGCCTCGACGTTTTCCTGCGCCTTCTGCGCATCCAGCACCCAGGTGCGGTAGAACTCGAACGGACAGTCAGCCACGCCCTTGTCACCGTCACCCGAGTTGTAGACGCCGGTGTAGCCGCGGTGCAGCAGCTTGAACAGGTGATTCTGCGACTGGTCGTTGGCACGGGCGTCGCGGATCTGCGAGATGGACAGCTGGGCGTACTGGATCCCCATTTCCTCCTCGCCGCACTCGCCCAGGGTGCGACCGTCGAAGCCGATGATCGCCGAGTGGCCGAAGTAGCTGTAGACGCCATCGAAGCCCGCGGCATTGGCCACCGCCACGTAACAGTTGTTGGCCCAGGCCATGGTCTTGGACATCAGCACCTGCTGTTCCTTGGCCGGGTACATGTAGCCCTGGCAGCGCACGATCAGCTCGGCACCCTTCATCGCGCAGTCGCGCCAGATCTCCGGGTAGTTGCCGTCGTCGCAGATGATCAGGCTGATCTTCATGCCCTTCGGGCCTTCGGTCACGTAGGTCCGGTCACCCGGGTACCAGCCCTCGATCGGGCACCAGGGAATGCACTTGCGGTACTTCTGCACGATCTCGCCCTGATCGTCGATCAGCACCAGCGTGTTGTAAGGCGCCTTGCCCGGGTCTTCGTTGCGCTCGCCGGTGAGCGAGAAGATGCCCCAGGTCCGTGCCTCGCGACAGGCGGCCGAGAAGATCGCGGTTTCCTCGCCGGGAATGGTGGTGGCGGTTTCCATCATCTCGCCGGGGTCATACATGATCCCCATGGTGCTGTACTCGGGGAACACCACCAAGTCCATGCCCGGCAGGCCGAGCTTCATGCCCTTGATCATCTCGGCGATCTTGCGCGCGTTGTCGAGTACCTCGGCGCGAGTGTGCAGGCGCGGCATCTTGTAGTTGACGACGGCTACGCCGACGGTATCGGGACTGCTGGAAATATCACCGTGACGCATGGGTCTCTCCCTCTTTCGGGTTCTGTCGTAGTGAGCGGGTTGGCGCTGGCGCGACCAAGTCTGCAGGCTAGTGGCTGATCATCCACGGCCGGTTCGACGGGCTGGCCTTGAGCGCATGGGGATTCGCCTTGGTCGGCGCCACCGGCTTGCTCGGGCCGCAGCAGCTGCACCCGGCCGGGTGGCGCTTGCTGGCGGCATACTCGGCGACTGTCTTCGGCGCGTGGCTGGCGCGCTCATTGGTCTCATGCGCCGCGCGGGTACTGCCGGCCATGGTTGCCAGGCCGGGGGCGGTGCGAATCACTCGCGGGCTGGGCGTGCCGCAGGCCGGACAGTTGCAGGGTTCGCTGCGCACACTCATCGGGCGCAGGGCGGTGAAATCACCGCAGGCGTCGCAGTCGTACTCATAGATCGGCATCGCGTCATCCTCCGTGTCCCTCCATCCGGGCGAGCCAGGCCGCCGTCCAGAGCACCTGCCCCGCCCGGATGAACGAACTCATTTGTCGTAGGCGATCGGCAGGTCGATGCTGCCATCGAGGAACCGGGTCGGCCCGGACGCGTTCGGGTGAATGTCGAACTCGAAGATCTCGGTCGGCAGCCAGAGCGTGGCGCAGGCATTGGGTATGTCCACCACGCCGCTGATATGGCCCTGTACCGGCGCCGAACCGAGCAGCGAGTAACCCTGCGCCGGTGTGTAGCCGAATTTGGTCAGGTAGTTGATGGCGTTCAGACAGGCCTGCTTGTAGGCGATGTTGACGTCCAGGTAGTGCTGCTTGCCGCTCTCGTCGACCGAGATGCCTTCGAAGATCAGGTAGTCCTTGTAGGTCGGGACAATGGGGCTGGGCTTGAAGATCGGGTTCTTGATGCCGTACTTGGCCATGCCCCCCTTGATCAGCTCGACCTTCATGTGCACCCAGCCGGCCATCTCGATGGCGCCGCAGAAGGTGATCTCGCCGTCACCCTGGCTGAAGTGAAGGTCGCCGACCGAGAGCCCGGCGCCGTCTACATAAACCGGGAAAAAGATCTTCGAGCCGCGCGAAAGATCCTTGATGTCGCAGTTGCCGCCATGCTCGCGGGGCGGCACGGTACGCGCCCCCTGGGCCGCGGCCTTGTCACGCGCCTCGCCGGTGAGCTTGCCCATGTGCGCGGTCGCAGCGAATGTCGGATTGGCCAGCGGCGGGACGCGGTTGGGATTGGTGTCGATCAGGCCCTGCTCGCGCTCGTTCCAGGTCGCCAGCATCTTGTGGTCCGGCAGGCAGCCGATCAGGCCGGGATGGATCTGCCCGGCGAAACGCACGCCCGGGATGTGCCTGGAGCTGGTGAACAGGCCCTGGAAATCCCAGATGGATTTCTGCGCATGGGGGAAGTGGTCGGTCAGGAAGCCGCCGCCGTTCTGCTGCGAGAAGAAGCCATTGAAGCCCCACAGCGAATCCTGCTTGGCGCCGATATCGAGCAGGTCCACCACCAGCAGGTCGCCCGGCTCGGCACCCTCGACGCCAACCGGACCGGACAGGTAGTGCACGGTGGTGAGGTCGACGTCGCGCACATCGGATGCATCGTCGTCGTTCTTGATCGCGCCAGCGGTCCAGTCATAGGTCTCGAGAATGAAGTCGTCGCCCGGTTTGACCCAGCAGGCCATCGGAATGTCGGGATGCCAGCGGTTGTGGATCTGCTCGTTTTCGGTGGCAGGCTGATTCAAGTCGACCTTGATCAGGGTATCGGTCATGACGAAGCTCCTTTGCGTTGGAAGGACATCAGCGTTGCGCTGAACACGGAGCTAGTCTTTTCCGTCGCCAGCTTTTCCGAAATACGTTGGATGACGTATGCGCGGAGCCAGCAAAATGCGCGGTCTTCAGCTCTATCAGACAGACAGGCAGGCGAAGGCCAGCGTGCAGGGGATGCACACCGGCCTGAGGATCATGAAAAAAAGAAGAATTGCGTCGCCCCATCGCTCCGCGAAAGGCCCTTGGCGCGCGAACCAGCCTGCACGGTTCGCGCTCACGGAATAAGCACACTACACCGACAGGTAACGACTGATGGTCGCCTCGTCGGCATTGGCTGCGCTTTCCTCCAGCACGAAGCGGCCCTTCTCGATGACCAGGAAGCGGTCGGCGATTTCCATGGTGAACGACAGCACCTGCTCGGAAACCACGATGGTCAGATCGCGAAGCGAGCGGATCTCCTTCAGCGTGCGAGCGATGTCCTTGATGATCGACGGCTGGATACCCTCGGTCGGCTCGTCCAGCAGCAGCACCTTGGGATTGGTCGCCAGTGCCCGGGCGATGGCCAGCTGCTGTTGCTGGCCGCCGGACAGGTTGCCGCCCTTGCGCTTGCGCATGTCATGCAGCACCGGGAACAGCGCGTAGAGATCATCCGGCACCTTGCCGCCTGCGGCTGCCGGCAAACCCGTTTGAATGTTCTCCAGCACCGTCATGCTGGGAAAGATCATCCGCCCCTGGGGCACGTAGGCCACACCGCTGGCAACCCGCTGATGGGTCTCCAGCCCGGCGACTTCCTGCCCGTCCACCTGCACGCTGCCTGCAGTCTGCGGGACGATGCCCATCAGCGTCTTGAACAGTGTGGTCTTGCCCATGCCGTTGCGGCCCATGACCGCGACGATTTCCTGCTTTTCGACCTTGAGATTGAGATCGTGAAGGATCTGACTCTGGCCGTAGCCCGAAGCGAGGCTGCTGATCTGGAACATGCTGAACTCCTTTTTGTACCTGTTGGGTGCGACACGCGGGCCAGGGCCCGCACCGCCTCAATGCCCCAGATAAACCTCGATGACCTTGGGATTGCTCTGCACCGCTTCCATGCTGCCCTCGGCCAGCACCTTGCCCTGATGCAGCACGGTGACCTTGTGGGCGATGCTCTTGACGAACTCCATGTCGTGCTCGATCACCAGCACCGAGCGGCCCTGACTGATGCGCTTGAGCAGTTCGGCGGTCTGTGCCCGCTCACTGACGCTCATGCCGGCCACCGGCTCGTCGAGCATCAGTAACTCCGGGTCCTGCATCAGCAGCATGCCGATCTCCAGCCACTGTTTCTGGCCGTGGGAGAGCAGTCCCGCTTCGCTGTACAGCTGCTCGCTCAGACCGATTTCCGCCGCGATTTCCTCGACCCGGGCGATGACCTCGGCGCTACGTTTGAAGAACAGCGCGCCGAACACCTTGCGTCCGGCCGGATAGGACATCTCCAGGTTCTCGAACACGCTGAGGTTTTCGTAGATCGACGGGTTCTGGAACTTGCGCCCGACCCCGGCGCGAACGATGTCGAACTCCTTCATCTTGGTCAGCTCGCGCCCGTCGAACTGGATCGAGCCGCCGGTGGCGCGGGTCTTCCCGCAGATCAGGTCGAGCACCGTGGTCTTGCCGGCGCCGTTGGGGCCGATCACCACGCGCACCTCGTTGCGGTCCAGATAGAGGTTCAGGTCATCGACCGCCTTGAACCCGTCGAAGGAAACGGTCAGGCCCTCGATGGCCAGCACCGGTTTAGGCATCTGAAATCCACTCATGGCGTGCTCTCCAGTTGCTTGGCGGGAACCGCATCAATCGTTGCACCGCCCACCCCCGCCTGCTCCGCCGGCGGCTTGGGCTTCATCGATGGCTGGCGCCGATCCGGCAGCCGCAGACGCGCCAGCCAGGGACGGGCATGGCTTTGCCAGAGGCCTGCCAGACCGTTGGGGAAATACATGACCACTGCGATGAAGAGCCCACCCATGAAGTACAGCCAGAGTTCGGGGAAGCTCTCGGAGAACACCGTCTTGCCGTAGTTGACCAGCAGCGCGCCGTACACCGCGCCGAGCAGCGACATGCGCCCGCCCACGGCAGCGAAGATCACCATCTCGATCGACGGCACGATGCCGACGAAGCTCGGCGACATGAAGCCCACCTGCAGGGTGAACATCGCCCCGCCGATGGCCGAGAAGCTCGCCGCCACGCAGAACACGAAGATCTTGAAGCTGGCCACGTCGTAACCGGAGAAGCGCACCCGCTCTTCCTTGTCACGCATGGCCATCAGCAGGCGCCCGAGCTTCGAGGCGAGGATGAAGCGCCCGATCAGGATGCAGCCGATGAGCAGCGCCGCGTTGACGAAGTAGAGGATGGTCTTCGCCTCGTCAGTGCGAATGTCCCAGCCGAGCAGCGTCTTCAGGTCGGTGATGCCGTTCACCCCGCCGGTCAGGCCCTGCTGGCCGATGATCAGGATGGTCAGGATCGCCGCGATGGCCTGGGTGACGATGGAGAAATACACGTCGCCCACCCGACGCTTGAACATCGCCATACCGATGATCAGCGCGAGGATCGCCGGCACCGCGACCACGGCAAGCAGGGTGAAGCCGAAGCTCTGGAAGGGCTGCCAGAACAACGGCAGCTCGGTGATCTGGTTCCAGTCCATGAAGTCCGGGATACCGGGGGTGGACTGGATCTTCGTACTTTCCGGGTCGGATGCCTCGAGCTTGAGGAACATCGCCATGCAGTAGCCGCCGAGGCCGAAGAAGATCCCCTGCCCCAGGCTGAGAATGCCGCCGTAGCCCCAGCAGAGCACCAGGCCCACGGCAACGAAGGCGTAGGTCAGGTACTTGCCCACCATGTTCAGGCGGAAGCTGTCGAGCAGCAGCGGAAACACCAGCAGGAGCAGCGCCGCGAGGATCAGCAGACCGATCCCGCCCTGCTTCCCGCCGAAGAATTTATCGAGTGTCGAGTTCATGCCTTGCCCCTCACGTCGTTCGCCATCGCCACCAAAAAACTGTTCATCATTTGCGCACCTTGGCCGTGAACAGCCCCTGCGGACGCAGCATGAGGATCAGGATCACTGCCGAAAGGGTCAGCACCTTGGCCATTGAGCCGCTGATGAAGAACTCGGCCATCGATTGCGTCTGGGCGATGGAGAACGCCGAGGCAATGGTGCCGAACAGACTAGCCGCGCCGCCGAAGACCACCACCAGAAAGGTGTCGACGATGTACAGCGAACCGGAGGTCGGGCCCGTCGAACCGATGGTGGTGAACGCCGCGCCAGCGACCCCGGCCACGCCGCAGCCGAGGGCGAAGGTCATGCGGTCGACCTTCTTGGTGTTGATCCCCACCGAACGTGCCATCACCCGGTTCTGCACCGTAGCGCGCACTTGCAGGCCCCAGCGCGAACGGTACATGAGGACGAAGATCGTCGTGGTGAGCAGCAGTGTCAGCGCCATCACGAACAGACCGTTGAGCGGGATGTCGATGGTGTCGGTGGGCATCCAGGACCCCATCAGCCAGTCCGGCAGCGTGGCGCTGACCTCGCGCGCACCGAAGATCGAACGGAACGCCTGCTGCATCACCAGTGACAGGCCCCAGGTCGCCAGCAACGTGTCCAGCGGGCGATGGTAAAGCTTGCTGATCAACGCCCATTCGGCGAGCCAGCCCAGCGCACCGGCAATCACGAACGACAGCACGATGGCGACGAAGAAGTAGTAGGGCTGCAGCTCAGGGACATACTTGAGCGTCAGCACCGATACCAGATAGGTGGTGTAGGCACCCACGGTGAGGAACTCGCCATGGGCCATGTTTATCACGCCCATCTGACCAAAGATGATCGCCAGTCCCAGAGCCATCAGCAGTAGCACGCAGAACACCGACAAACCGTTGAAGCCCTGCATGGCCGCGATGGCACCAAACTCCGATAGCCATTCCATGATGATGTCTCCTGATGGCGAAGGGGTACGCCACGGACCACACGGCCCGTGACGCCGGGAGAGTTACTGGTAGCCTTTCGGGAAGGGGTTCGGCTCGATCAGGTCGGACTCGTAGACCACCTGGAACTGGCCGTTGGCCTGCACCTGGCCGATGCGCGTCTTGCTCCACAGGTGCTGGTTCTCATGCACCTTCACGTAGCCTTCCGGTGCAGTGTTCAGCTCCAGCCCAGCGGAGGCGGCGACCACCTTGTCGACATCGAAGCTGCCGGCCTTTTCCACTGCGGCCTTCCACAGCCAGGGGCCGAGATACGCAGCCTGGGTGACGTCGCCAATCACCGCGTCGCTGCCGTACTTGGCCTTGAACGCCTTGACGAATTCGGCGTTGTTCGGGTTGTCCAGGCTCTGGAAATACTTCATCGAGGCGTAGAAGCCGGCCATGTTCTCGCCACCGATGCCCAGCAGTTCGTCCTCGGTGACCGAAAGGGTCAGCAGGGTCTGCTTGTCAGCCGTGATGCCGGCAGCCTTGAGCTGCTTGTAGAAGGCGACGTTGGAGCCACCGACCACTGCGGCGAAGATCACGTCGGGCTTCTTCAGCTTGATCTTGTTGGTCAGCGAGCCGAACTGGGTGTTGCCCAGCGGGTAGTACTCCTCGCCCACCACCTTGCCACCGAGCACGTTCTCGATGTGCTTGCGGGCGATCTTCATTGAGGTGCGCGGCCAGATATAGTCCGAGCCGAGCAGGTAGAAAGTCTTGGAGCCCTTCTCCTTGGCCACCCAATCGAGCCCGGCAAGGATCTGCTGGGTAGCCTCCTGGCCGGTGTAAACGACGTTCTTCGACTGTTCCAGGCCTTCATAGAAGGTCGGGTAGTAGAGCAACCCGTTCTCCCGCTCGAAGATCGGCAGCACCGCCTTGCGCGAAGCCGAGGTCCAGCAGCCGAACACCGCCGCTACCTTGTCGCGCTCCAGCAGCTTCTTGGCCTTCTCGGCAAAGGTCGGCCAGTCGGAGGCGCCGTCCTCCTGGATCACCTTGATCTGCCGACCAAGAATGCCGCCGGCGGCGTTGATCTGCTCGATGGCCAGTCGCTCGGCCTGGATCGAGCCGGTCTCGGAAATGGCCATGGTACCGGTGGCCGAGTGCAGCTGACCGACCGTCACTTCCGTGTCGGTAACTGCGAGTCCGGTGGTGTTGACCTCGGCGCTGGCGGTCGAGGCGAAGACGCTCATCGCCAGCATCGAGAGTGCTGCAGCCCCCTGCGCGAGCCGGCGGGGAAGGCGGCGTGACGAACCCGTCAGTTTTGAATCCATGATGATTGCTCCTGTCTCGGTGGGCCGTGCTTGGCTTGCCGCAACACTGCTGCTGCGGGCCGGCATCGGGTCGGGAGCAAGAATGGGCTCGGCTGTCTGCCCGGGGTATACGCAGGATGACGTAAGCGGGTACGTCATCTGACGTATCCGTAGCAGGCGCACTGCTGGTGCATCCTTGCGCCGGTATGGAGCACTCCAGCAACCGGCAACCCTCACCCTGCCGATCACGGCAGCGCTGCGCCGGCATGCGCATCGGTGCTTCGCCGCGGGTCATCAGCAGTGCCGAACGGGGGCACGGAAGTTGCTCAAACCAGGGAAACGACAACCAGCCGGGGCCGCCAGCGTGCAGATCACAGGCACACAGCGCATCGTCAAGATTCGCCGCGACTACAACAGCTGGGTCGCCGACGAAACGCTGGAAGACTACGCCCTGCGTTTCACGCCGAAGTCGTTCCGCAAATGGTCGGAGTTCCGCATCGCCAACACGGCGTTGGGAGCGGTGTCGTTTCTCGCGCTGGAAGCCATAGGCGGCACCCTGGCGCTGTCCTACGGTTTCACCAATACGCTCTGGGCGATCCTTGCGGTGGCTCTGGTGATCTTTCTCACCGGCCTGCCGATCAGCTACTACGCGGCACGCTATGGCGTGGATATGGATCTGCTGACCCGTGGCGCCGGCTTCGGCTACATCGGCTCGACCATCACTTCGCTGATCTACGCCAGCTTCACTTTCCTGTTCTTCGCGCTGGAAGCGGCGATCATGGCGCTGGCGCTGGAGCTCTACTTCAGCATCCCGCTCGCGCTGGCCTACGTGGTCTGCTCCGTCATCATCGTGCCGCTGGTGACCTACGGCATCACCCTGATCAACCGCCTGCAGTTGTGGACGCAGCCGCTCTGGCTGACCTTGTTGCTGCTGCCCTACGTCTTTGTCATCGCCAAGAATCCCGATGCGCTGGCCGACTTGACCAGCTTCGCCGGGCGCGAAGGCAACGGCGGCGCCTTCAATCTGCTGTCCTTCGGTGCCGCCTGCACTGTGGCGCTGGCGCTGATCACGCAGATCGGCGAGCAGGTCGACTACCTGCGCTTCCTGCCGGAAAAGACCCGACAGAATCGCGTGCGCTGGTGGTTGGCGATGCTGGCCGCCGGCCCCGGCTGGATCATCCCGGGGGCGCTGAAAATGCTCGCCGGCGCTTTTCTTGCGTTTCTAGCGCTGCAGCACGAGATCCCGGTGGACAAGGCTGCCGAGCCGACGCAGATGTACCTTGTCGCCTTCAGCTACGTGTTCGCCTCGCCGGAATGGGCGCTGGCGGCGATGGTGCTGTTCGTCATCGTCTCGCAGGTGAAGATCAACGTCACCAATGCCTATGCCGGCTCGCTGGCGTGGTCGAACTTCTTTGCCCGCGTAACCCACAGCCACCCTGGGCGGGTGGTCTGGTTGGTGTTCAATGTGGCCATCGCGCTGATGCTGATGGAACTGGGGGTGTTCGAGGCCATCGAGCAGGTCCTCGGGCTGTACGCCAATGTCGCCATCGCCTGGATCGGCGCGCTGGTTGCGGACCTGGTCATCAATAAACCGCTGGGCCTGTCACCGCGGCAGATCGAATTCAAACGCGCGCATCTCTACGACATCAACCCGGTGGGTGTGGGCTCGATGCTGATCGCCTCGCTGCTGGCGATCCTCGCCCACAGTGGGCTCCTCGGTGAGCTGGCCCAGGCGGCCTCGCCAGTCATCGCCCTGGGCACGGCCCTGCTCTGCGCCCCACTGATCGCCTGGCTCACCGGCGGCCGCTTCTACATCGCCCGCGAGCGTCAACCCGAGCTGCTCTACCCCTATACCGAGCGCGGCAAGATCGCCTGCGTGCTCTGCAGCAATGCCTTCGAGGAACCAGACACCGCCTTCTGCCCCGCCTACGGCGCACCGATCTGTTCGCTGTGCTGCTCGCTGGATGCGCGCTGTGGCGATCTCTGCAAGCCCCATGGGCGGCTTTCGGCACAATGGGATGCGTTCCTTCGCTGGGCCTTCCCGCAAGTTTCCATTCCCCGCCTGCACACTCGCCTGGCGCATTACCTGGGCGTGCTCGGGCTGATCATCGGCCTGCTTTCGCTGGCGCTCTGGCTGATCTACAGCCAGGTCTCGCTGAGCGTGGTGGCCAGTCCCCAGGAAACCGGCGAGACCCTATACCAGGCATTTCTCAAGGCCTTCCTGGTGCTCTCGTTGTTCGCCGGCATCCTCGCCTGGTGGGTGGTGCTGACGCGCGAAAGCCGCCATGTGGCCCAGCAGGAGTCGGATCGACAGACGCACCTGCTGATGCAGGAGATCGAAGCCCACCGCAAGACCGACGAGCAGCTGCAGAAGGCCAAGGAAGCCTCCGAGGCTGCCAATGCCGCCAAGAGTCGTTACGTTACCGGCCTCTCCCACGAGCTGCGCACTCCGCTCAACAGCATCCTCGGATACGCGCAAATCCTGCTGCGCGACGAGGCCATGGCGCCCCGCCACAAGGATGCGCTGGGTACCATCCACCGCAGCGGCGCTCACCTGCTATCGCTGATCGATGGCCTGCTCGATGTAGCAAAGATCGAGGCCGGCAAGCTCAATCTGGAGCAGTCCGAGATCGCCTTTCCCGAATTCCTCCAGCAGCTGCGCCAGATGATCGCGCCGCAGGCAGAAGAAAAGGGACTGCGCTTCCACTTCGAAAGCCAGGGCCGCATGCCGGCCGTGGTGCGGGGCGACGAGAAGCGCGTGCGGCAGATCCTCATCAACCTGCTCGGCAACGCGGTGCGGTACACCGATGCCGGCAGCATCACCCTGCGCGCCAGCTACCTGCGCGAAACCGCTTACCTTCGAGATCGCCGATACTGGCATCGGCATACCCGCGGAGCAGATCGAGCGACTGTTCCAGCCGTTCGAGCGTGGTAACCCGCTGCGTCAGGACAACGGCCTGGGCCTCGGCCTGACCATCACGCGCATGCTCACGGCGCTGATGGGCGGCGAGCTGTCGGTGAAGAGCCAGGAGGGCCAGGGCACGGTTTTCCAGCTCCGGCTATTCCTCTCCGAGGTCCGCGTGCCGCAGGCGGTGGTGCATGTCGAGCACGACATCGTCGGCTACCACGGCCCGCGCCGGCGCGTGCTGGTGGTAGACGACCATATCGAACACCGCAAGGTCCTGGCCGGCATGCTCGAACCGCTGGATTTCGAAGTGCTCATGGCGAGCAACGGCCAAGAAGCGCTCAGCCAGGCGTCGCTGCACAACCCCGACCTGATCCTCATGGACCTCTCCATGCCGCAGCTGGACGGCTGGCAGACCGCCCGACTGATGCGTCGATCGCTAGGCTCCTCGGCGCCGATCCTCATCATATCGGCCAACGCCTTCGTCGATGGCGGCAGTGTCTCCGCCGACTGCAACGACTACCTGCCCAAGCCCGTACACGCCCCGGTGCTGCTGGACAAGATCAGTCAGCAGCTGTCATTGAACTGGATCAGGCGCGCCCCGGCTCCCATTCAGCCTCCCGCCATCAGCCTGGCCGTTCCGGCACTTCAGGCGCTCCAACAGCAAGCCTCGCTGGGCTATGTGCGCGGAGTAATGGAGCTGCTCGATCGGCTGCAGCACGAAGCACCCGCCGCTGCGGCACAGATCGAGACCCTGCGCGGGCTGGCCGCGCGCTTCCAGCTCAACGAGCTGAGCCGGCAGCTGGACGAGGCCATTCACAGCCAGAAGACTCGGACGACCATGGAGAACGGCCATGCAGCAAGCTGAACATCCGAAAAGCCAGGGCGTCGTGATGATCGTCGACGACGTACCCGACAACCTCGCGCTGCTCTCCGGCGCCCTCGATCAGGCCGGCTACATGGTGCTGGTGGCCCTCGACGGCAGCAGCGCGCTGGAACGCATGCAGCGACTCAAACCGGACATCGTCCTGCTCGATGCGATGATGCCCGGGCTCGACGGGTTCGAGACCTGCCGGAGAATCAAGGCCCAGCCTATGCTGGAAGACGTTCCGGTGCTGTTCATGACGGCGCTGACCGAAAGCGAGCACGTACTCGAGGGTTTCGAGGCTGGAGGCATCGACTACGTGACCAAGCCCATCCACACAGAGCAGGTACTGGCCCGAGTGGCGGCCCATCTGCGCACCGCACGGGCATTGCAGAACGCCCGCCGGAACGCCACCCAGGCACCGCCGGTGGACGAGAAACAGATCCAGGCAATGCTGAGCCAGCGCTTCCAGCTGACCGGGCGCGAGGTGGAGGTTCTGCACTGGGTGTCCTGCGGCAAGACCAATCGTGACATCGGCGACATCCTCGGGCTGAGCCCGCGGACGGTGAACAAACACCTGGAGCACGTCTATGTGAAGCTCGGCGTAGAAACCCGGACCGCTGCCGCGGCCATTGCCATGTCCGCCCTGACACGCTGAGCCTGCAGCCGCAACTTCTCTGCGCATACCGGCGGAACGTTTTCAATGTGCGCTCGGTCACATAAGGGCAGATTGGCATCAGACCTTCTGGGCCGAGTCGCTCGACGAGCGAGGCCGTCATTACACGCAGAGGACGACAGGATGTTTTCCAGCTATCTCTATGAAGCCGCACTCATCTATGGCCTGGTCTTCACTTCGGTGGGGTTCGTGCTGGGCATGTTCTACAACAACCGCAAGGTCTTCCAACTGGAGGACAAGGTGCAGCGTCTCAAACGCACGATCCGGCACCTGCAGCGCAAGAGCGAACCTTCGGCTTCGCGACCACGCATCGTACGGCAGCCGCCCGGCAGCGCAGGTTTGAGCAGCGCTCGCTGAACACCCCAGGGCATACCTGCAAAAACCGATTGGCGGGCAGAAATCCGATTTCTGTCCGCCAATCGGCGTTTTCGCTACGCGAAGTCATGCACTAACCTGAACGCAGCAGATCGGCCGGCAGTTGCTGCGCCATCCGTCGGTACGGACCTGCGTTCCCCCTCCGCCGCCCCATCAAGTCCAGCCATTCGCACAAGCGAACCGGCGGAAAGGAATACGGTCCGAGACAAGACATACAAACAAGAACGTAAGCCAGGAGTCAGATCATGCATGCTCGTTCTTTGCTGTGCCCGTGCCTGCTCGCCGCATCGCTCGTGCCCGCCCTTGGCCACGCCGACATCCTCTCCCTCAAGGCGGAAAACGACATCATTGCCACTGGCAGCGATGGTCATTACACCAACGGCGTGGAAGTCATCTGGGGCTTCGCGCCGGATGAGCAGAACTGGACCCGACGCTTCGCCGACCTGTTGCCGGGCTGGTCGGGAAGCAACCTCGACAACGTCGCCTACCGCTTCGGTCATCAGATCTACACGCCGAAGGAAATCGAAACCGAAAGTCTGATCGAGAACGACCGCCCCTATGCCGGCCTGCTGTTCGCCGGGATGTCGATGTTTTCCGATAGTCAGCACGATGGCTGGCGCGCGGCCCAGGGGCTGCATCTGGATGTCGGCATGGTCGGTCCTGCCGCCGGCGGCAAGCGGCTGCAACGCGCCGTACACAAGGTCACCAGCAGTGACGAGCCCAACGGCTGGGACAATCAGTTGGAGAACGAAGCCTTCGTCAATCTGGGCTATCAGCATCGCTGGTGGCTGCAGCAACGCTTCGCCGGGCTTGAGCTGGAATACGGCCCCAGCCTCGGCTTCGCCCTCGGCAACCTCTACCGCTATGGCTCGGCCGGGCTCGGTTTGCGCCTGGGGCAGAATCTGCAACGCAGCTTCAGCATCCCGGCGGTCACGCCGGCCCAGAGCGGCAGCCAGTTCTTCCGCCCGGGCGGCGACTTCGCCTGGTACGGCTTTGCCGATCTCGAGGGTCGCTATATGGCCCACAACATGCTGCTGGACGGCAACACGTTCGAGGACAGCCACTCGGTGGACCGACGCGAATGGGTCGGCGACGCCAAGCTCGGCGTGGCGCTGACCTGGAGTCGCTGGCAGCTGGCGTTCGCCAGCGTCTGGCGCAGTCGCGAATTCCAGGGGCAGAAGGAGCATGACCAGTTCGGCTCGATCACCCTGTCCACTGCGCTCTGATGATTCACCGACGGGCGTCGGTGCCGTTTGCGTCGCGCATTCGCAAGTCACCCGTCGCAACACCGCCTCGATGCGAACGCTCAGTTCGCACAGGTTGAATGGCTTGAGCGGATAGCCGTCGGTGCCGGCGCTGAGCCGCCGATGCGGCCTGCTCGTCACCAGCGCTGACGCAGGACGCCCGGCGCGCCGCTCGACGGCGCAGCTGCTCCAGCACATCTAGCCCGCTGGCGCCAAACCCATGCGTATGCAGCGACGCCAGCTGGCTGGCCGGCCCCGTGTCAGACGCAATAGTCATGTATCATTGCTGGCCAGTGGCTTCCTCTCGGCACGAAGTCTTACCAAACCCTTCATTGGCGACGACGCCAAGCACGACCCGGAATGGAAGCTTCATGTCCCGGCTGGATCTACAGAAACTCACGCTGCTGCTGGCACTGGTGGCAGGCCTGCTGACCTTCGCCAACAGCTTCTTCGCTGGCTATAGTTCCCAGCGCGACCAGCTGTTCGATCAGACACTGGAGGCCAACCGGGCCTATGCCCGCAAGCTGGCCGACACGACCGATCAGTTCTTCGTGAACAGCCGCCGTGAACTGGCCTTCGCAGCCGAAACGCTGTCGACACGCTTCGATGATCCCGAGGCCCGCGATAGCGAGACGAAGCGGCTCAAGCTCAAGAGCGACCAGTTCAGTCGAGCCATCATCGTCAGCGCCGCCGGGGAGATTCTCTCGGCCTCGCCGGGAAGCAGCTTGAAAGTGGGAATGAAGGTCAACAGCGTCGGTGCGACCCGCGCGCTGATCGAACGCGCCCCGCTGATTACCGACCCGTACACCGCCACGGACGGCGTCTACCTGATCGCCATATCCCATCCGATCTTTGGCGCCGACGGCAGCTATCGAGGCTTCATTAGCGCCTCGCTGTTCCTGCGTGAACGCAACGCACTGCATGGCCTGCTGGGCGTCCATTACTACCGCGACGGCTCGTACCTGTACGTCGTCGATACCCAGAGCAACCTGGTATTCCACGAAGACAGCGAGCGAGTCGGGCAGAATGTATCGAGCAATCCTGTCGTACAGCAGGTGCTGCAAGGCCAGGAAGGCAGCCAGCGGGTGATCAACACCCGTGGCGTGGACATGCTGGCGGGCTACGCCCCCATCCAGAGCACCGGCTGGGGCATCATCGCCCAGCGTCCCACGGCCGCCATTACCGCCAAGCTCACCCAGCTGGCACGCGCGACGCTGCTCAACGCGGTGCCGTTCGCCATCCTTTCCCTCGCCGTGTTCTGGTGGCTGTCCAAACTCATCTCCTCACCAATCCGCGCGCTAGCCGATACCGCCGAGCACTGGGGTGCACCAGAGGCCGCGCAGCGCATCTCTACCGTCAACTCCTGGTACTTCGAAGTTGCCCGTCTGAAGGTGGCGATGCTGACCGGCGTGTCGCTGCTGCAACAGAAGATGGGCGCACTGGAGGCAGCCTCCATGACCGACCCGCTGACCGGTCTGCGCAATCGTCGCGGCCTGGAGCTGGCCCTCAAGCAGTTCGAACTGCTCGATCAGGGCTATGCGGCGCTGGCGCTGGACATCGATCATTTCAAGCAGGTCAACGACCAGCACGGCCATGATATCGGCGACGAAGTGCTTCGCTTCCTGGCGGCGGAGATGCGTGAATGTTCGCGCCCCACCGATGTGCTCTGTCGTATGGGTGGCGAGGAGTTCCTGATGCTGCTACCCGAGACCGATGCCACGGGTGCCAGCGTTGCCGCCGAACGCCTGCTGACACGGCTGCGGCAAACCACAAGCCCGACCGGAACGCCGGTTACCGCCTCAGTCGGCATTGCCTTTAGCGGCGACTACCCGAACGCCGATGCCACCTTCAAGGCCGCGGACGCCGCACTCTACCAGGCGAAACGAGCCGGCCGTGACCGCGCTGTGGTCGCCGCCGCGTAGCGATTCAGGCAGCCCCCGACGGTCCTGACGCAACGCTGACACTTCGCGTGCGGAGCCTGCACGGAGCGATGCACGCCATCTGTTGCCTCGCAGCGGTTTCGTCGCATGAAGATGAGCACATATCCTGTTTGATAATAGTTGTTATTGATATTAGGATGCGCGCCCTCGCTCCCCTTCAAGGAGCTTCCGATGCGGCGCCTTATCGTCTCGATGCTTGCGGTTCCGACCCTCACCAGCCCTCTCGCCGCCTACGCCAACGACGCCCCCTCGACGCCGCTGGCGCTCGAGGAAATGCAGGTCACCGCATCTGCCGAACGCGCCGACGGGCCAGTACAAGGCTATCGCGCCACCCGCTCGGCCAGCGCGACACGGACCGACACCGCAATTCATGACACGCCGCAATCGATCAGCGTGGTGCCGGCGCAGGTGGTACAGGACATCGGCGCGGTGCGTCTGGAAGATGCACTCGACTATGCCGGCGGCGTGGAGCGCGGCAACAACTTCGTCGGGCAGGGCCTGACCGAATTCCTGATTCGCGGCTTCAACAGCCAAGAGTTTTATCGCAACGGTTTCGCCGTCAACCGCGGCTACCCGAACATGCCCGACGCCAGCACCATCGAGCGCATCGAAGTGCTGCGCGGCCCGGCCGCCATGCTCTACGGCCGCAGCGACCCGGGTGGCACCTTCAACATCGTCAGCAAGCAGCCGCAGGCCGAGCGCCGCACCGTGCTGGGCAGCCAGGTCAACAGCGAAGGCTTGCGTCGCGGCACCCTAGACACCACCGGTGCGCTGGACGAGCAGGCCGACTTCACCTATCGGCTGAACCTCGTAGCCGAAGGTGGCGACAGCTTCCGCGACGACGTCGAGAGTGAGCGCTACAACGTCGCTCCCGTGCTGCGCTGGCAGCTCAACGAAGCCACCGCCATCACCCTCGAAGGCGACTATCTGCACAACCGCCACCCGCTCGACCGCGGGGTCACCCGCTACGCCAACCAGCAGGGCAAGCTTCCGCGCGACCGCTTCCTCGGTGAAAAGGCTGCCGGCAAGCTGACCAACGAGAACGCCACCACCCAGCTGCGTATCGAGCATCTGCTCAATGAGAGCTGGACGCTGCGTGGCGGCGTGCAGTATTTCGATGGCGAGATCTACGGCGGCGCCGTGGAGAACAACAGCAACAGCTATGCGATGGGTCTGTCGCCGGGTACCAGCTTGGTCGGACGCAACTACAACGAACGCTGGCTGAACTGGAACGACGTCAATGCCCAGGCCAACGCCGAAGGCAACTTCGACCTCGCCGGCTTCGCCCATACCCTGCTGGTGGGCGTGGAGTACGACAAGTTCAACTACAACTCGCTGATCATCCGCTCGCCCGGTGCTGGGGCCTACCCCATAGATATCTACAACCCGGTACACGGCCTGCCGCTGCCGACGCTGACCCGCACCACCACCCACGACAGCGAGAACCTCGAGTCCTACGCCTTCTTCCTCCAGGACCAGATCGCCCTGACCGAACGCCTCAAGGCGCAACTGGGCGCGCGCATCGAGCGCTTCGAGCAGAGCTATAACGACAAGCTCAACCCCAACGGCAACTGGGACCAGGCTCATAACGCCGTCTCGCCGCGCTTCGGCCTGATCTACGACCTCACCGACGCGCTGGCGGTATTCGCCAACACTTCGCGCTCGTTCAAACCCAACCGGGGCGCAGACCGACTGGGTAATTCCTTCGACCCGGAAAAAGGCGTCGCTCACAAGGTCGGCATCAAGTACGACATGGCCGACCGTGACCTGAGCCTGACCGCGGCGATGTTTCATATCGTCAAGGAGAACGTGCTGACCAACGATCCGCTGGACAGCACCCGCAGCGTCGCCGCCGGCGAAGTGCGCAGCCGCGGCTTCGATATCAACCTGGCCGGCAACATCACCCCGCAGTGGCGTGTGATCGGCGGCTATGCCTATGTCGACGCCGAAGTCACCGAAAGCACCAGCGCCAGCATGCCGTCCGGGTCTCGCCTGGGTAACGTGCCACGCCACAGCTTCAACCTGCTCGATACCTACGAGTTCGCCGGCGGCCCCCTGGCCGGCCTCGGCCTCGGTGTCGGGCTCAAGTACGTCAGCGATCGCCAGGGGCAGACCAGCAACAACACCTTCGACATGGACGGCTACGGCCTGGTCGATCTGCTGGCCTATTACCCGCTTACCGAAAACGTGCGGCTGAACCTGAACCTGAACAACGTGTTCGACAAGCACTACGAGGAACGCGCCTGGAACGCCTGGGCCTATCCGGGCGAGCCCCGCACCCTGCAGGCCGGCATCTCGATCAGCCTCTGATCTCCGCGGGCGCAGCCACCCTGGCTGCGCTCCCGCTCGCGCTATTGCACCGCCTCATAGGGCAGCCCCACATAGTTTTCCGCAATGGTCGTCAGCGCCGCCGGCGTGCTGGTGAAGTAATCCTGCTCGCTCGCCTGAATACGCCGGGCGAAGGCATCGGTATCCGGGAAGCGATGCAGCAGGCCGGTCATCCACCAGGAGAAGCGCTCGGCCTTCCAGATGCGCCGCAGACAGATCGGCGAATAACGCTCCAGCAGGTCGACGCGCCCCTCTCGATACACCTTGAGCAGGATGCGGTACAGCGTGCTGACATCGCTGGCAGCCAGATTGAGCCCTTTGGCACCCGTCGGCGGGACGATATGGGCCGCGTCGCCGACCAGAAACAGGTGGCCGTACTGCATCGGTTCCACCACGAAGCTGCGCAGCGGCGCGATACTCTTTTCCAGCGAGGGGCCGGTGATCAGGCGTGCCGCGACGTCCTCCGGCAGGCGCCGCCTGAGTTCGTCCCAGAAGCGCTGGTCGCTCCAGTCCTCGACTTTCTCCTCCAGCCCCACCTGCAGGTAATAGCGCGAGCGGGTGGCCGAGCGCATGCTGCACAGCGCGAAATCCCGCTCATGGCTGGCGTAGATCAGCTCTTCGGCCACCGGGGGTGTGTCGCTGAGCAGCCCCAGCCAGCCGAACGGGTAGATGCGCCCGAACTCGGTCAGTGCACCTGCCGGAATGCTCCTGCGTGATACCCCGTGGAAGCCGTCACACCCGGCAATGTGGTCGCAGTCAAGGCGCACGGTCTCGCCATTCAGCGTGAAGCTGACCCAGGGCGCCTCGCCTTTCAGGTCGTGCAGCTGCACATCCGGTACGCCATAGAAAATCGGCGCGGCGCTGGCCTTGCGGGCATCCATCAGGTCGCGGGTGACTTCGGTCTGGCCGTAGACCATCACGGTGTCGCCGCCGGTCAGCGCCTTCAGATCGACCCGAACCCGCCGCTCGCCGAAAGCCAGTTCGACACCTTCGTGAATCTGCCCCTCTCGGTCCATGCGCTCGGCCACCCCCGCCTCACGCAGCAGATTGACCATACCCTGCTCCAGTACCCCGGCGCGGATGCGCCCGAGTACGTACTCGGGCGTCTGCCTTTCGATGATGACGTTGGGGATGCCAGCGTTGTGCAGCAACTGCCCCAGCAGCAGGCCAGACGGGCCGGCACCGATGATGGCGACACCTGTTTTCATGGCTCGGTCCTCACCTGTTATTGTCGAGCGCGACCGCTTGCCGCACCCTGTCGAGACGCTCCAATGGTGTACCCGCGACAACCCGGCGGTAATGGACGAAGCCGTGCGGGTGTTGGACTTTCATAAACTCGGTTCGATTAGCGCACAACAGGAACACTGGCGATGAAGCCCCGCGACGCCCATACGACCATTCCCGTCTTCAAGCTCTATGGAGACGGCGCCGACTGGCCGACGCCCGACCTGCTGCACTGCGAGTCCATCGCCGCGCGCAGTCGCCTGCACGATTGGGAGATCGGCGCGCATCGCCATGCAGACCTGACTCAGCTGCTTTATATCCGTCGCGGTTGGGCTGAAGTGGAGATCGAGGGGGAGCGCACGCGGATCGAGCAGGCGGCGGTCCAGGTGGTGCCGCCGCTGTGCGTGCATGGTTTTCGCTTTTCCGAGCGTGTAGAAGGCTATGTGCTGACACTGGCCAGCCCGCTGCTAAGGCAGCTGGAGACCGCGCTGGATGGCCAGCAGGACGCGTTGCGCAGCCCGGCCTTGCAACTGGCGGGTGCCGATCGGCGCTATCTGAACACCCTGTTCGAGGCGATCGACCGTGAATACCGCAACGCCGCACCGGCCCGGGAGCTGTTGCTGCAGTCGCTGGTGGGGGTACTCGCCGTATGGGTGGCCCGGCAGATGCTGGTGGGTGGGGAGCAACGGCCGAGTCGCGGACAGGAACTGCTGGCACGTTTCACACGCCTGGTGGAGCAAGACTTCCGCCAGCAGCGCTCGGTAGAAGCCTATGCCATGCAGCTCGACGTCAGCCCGGCCTACCTCAACACGCGGGCCCGACGCTTCGCCGGTCACACCGCCCTGGGGTTATTGCACCAGCGATTGTTGCTGGAGGCCAAGCGGGAGCTGATCTACACGTCCATGACCATCAGCCAGATCTCTGATCAACTTGGATTTTCCGAGCCTGTGTACTTTTCCCGATTCTTCAAGCGAATGACCGGGCGATCGCCGAAGGACTTCCGTCAGCACCCCAACGGCGCTCATCAGCTGTCGGCGCGCACCAGCGCCGCGATGTCACCAAGCACGTCGCGCCACTCCTCTTCGCTGATCTCCATCAGGCGAAAGAAGCGCAGCGTGAAGATTCCTTCCGTGGCAAAGAAGGCCAGCCGCGCCCGCCGGCCCGCCTCGCTGGACGTATCGAGGCCGGCCAGGCGCGCCTGATACCAGGCGCGGGTCGAAGCCAGGTGCTCGGGCGTCTGCAGCAACGCCGCCATCAGGCTCGCAGCCTTGGCATCGGCGTCCGAATCCGAGGCGCGGGTCGCCTCGACATGGGCACGCACGGCCGTCAGCGGGTCGGGATTGTCTCCGGCGATGCGCTGGAACTGTTCCGTATAGCCCTTGCCCCAACGCTCGAACATGGCATTGATCAGGTCGTCCTTGCTGCCGAAGCTGTACTGCACGCCGCCCTTGGTAATGCCCGCCGCCTTGGCGACTGCGTCAATGGTCAGCGCGGCAGCGCCCTGCCGATTGACGATGCCCTCGGCCACATCCAGCAACGCTTCGCGATCGATCGTCTTCTTTCTGCCCACCGACGCCCCTTTTAATTCAATACGTATGTATTTATATTCTGCCGGAACAACCACGCTCCAGCCAATCGCGCTGCCACCCGCAACCTGAAGGATCGACTCGTGAAATCGCCTCTTCGCTGGCTGGTGCTGGGCATCCTGTCCAGCGCGCTGCTGCTGATCGTCATCGACATGACGGTAATCTACCTCGCCCTGCCCAGTCTGACCTACGAGCTGCGTGCCACGGCCAACGAAAAACTGTGGATCGTCAACGCCTACGCTCTCACCGTTGCCGGCCTGCTGCCGGGCATGGGAGCGCTGGGTGACCGCTTCGGCCACAAGCGGATGTTCGTCGCCGGGCTGGTGGTGTTCGGCCTGGCCTCCCTCGGCGCCGCCTTCTCGCCCAGCCCAGCGCTCTTGATCACGGCACGCGTCGCACTCGCGGTTGGGGCGGCAATGATGATGCCGGCGACCCTGGCGATCATCCGCCATGTTTTCGACGATGATCGCGAGCGCGCCTTGGCGTTCGGCATCTGGGCGGCGATCGCCTCCGGTGGTGCAGCCTTCGGGCCGGTGGTCGGCGGTGTGCTGCTCGAACACTTCTGGTGGGGCTCGGTGTTCATCATCAATGTGCCCATCGTCCTGCTCGCTTTGGTTCTCGCCTTGCGCTGGGTGCCAACCAGGCCCGGCAATCCCGAGCGGCCGTTCGACCTGCTCGCCTCGCTGTGGATCATGGGCGCCTTGGTCGGCCTGACGCTGGCTATCAAGGAAGCCGGCAAGGCCGATTTCTCGCTCCTGCAAGCCGGTATGGCGGCAATCGCGGCAGTGATCTGCAGCCTGGCTTTCCTGCGACGTCAGCGGCGAGCGACGATTCCCATGATCGACTTCACCCTGTTCCGCGACCGCAGTTTTTCTGCCGGTGTGGCCACCGCGCTCATCGCTTCCGCTGCACTGATGGGTATGGAACTGGTGGTCAGCCAGCGTCTGCAACTGGTGGTAGGCCTGTCGCCCCTGCAGGCGGGTCTGACCATCCTGCCAATCCCCCTCGGCGCCTTCATTGCCGGCCCGCTGGCTGGGCTGGCACTGCCGCGCCTGGGCGCCGAACGCATTCTCAGTGCATCGCTGGCCCTCGCCGCAGCCGGAGCCCTGCTCTACCTGCTGGGCTACAGCGCCGCGTACTGGATTCAACTGGTCTCGTTCGCCCTGCTCGGTTTCGGCGTCGGTGCGGCAATGACGGCCGCCTCCAGCGCCATGCTGCTGCATGCTCCGCCAGACCGCGCCGGCATGGCCGCTTCGATCGAGGAGGTTTCGTACGAACTCGGCGGCGCATTCGGCATCGCCGTGCTGGGCAGCGTGATGTCGGCGGTTTACACCAACGCCTTCGCTGCCCCTGCCAGTGTGGACGCCCCGGCACTGGCCCATGACAGCCTCGACGGCGCGCTGATCGCCGCCGAGTCCCTGCCCGACAGCGTCGCTGCTCAGCTCATCAGCGTGGCACAAAGTGCGTTCGACAGCGCATTCGTGACGGTCATGATCCTGGTCGCCACCCTGCTGACAATGTCCGCACTCGGCATCGCCCTGACCACGCGACGAGCTCGGTAGCCCAGCCGCCACGCCAACAGCGCCCATAAAACGAAAAAAGCCCGCATCGCTGCGGGCTTTGAGTTCTGTGGTGCCGGAGACAGGAGTCGAACCTGCGACCTTCGCATTACGAATGCGCTGCTCTACCTACTGAGCTACACCGGCGCCAGGCGGCGGATTATCGGAGGTTATGCGATCGGACTCAAGCCCACCGCGCGCCTCGCGAACGGCAACCCGCCGACGCTCAGTCAGTGCGGCCGTGAGGCCGGTTGGCCGTGATCGCGCTCCAAGTCGTGCTTTACCTGGCTGGCCAGATGCTCACCTTCGGCACTGGCCATTTCGTAGCCTTCACGGGCCTTGTGCTTGAGCTTGCCGGTCAGCTCGTCGCTCTTCTGACCCATCAGTTCGTCTTCACGACGGGTCGGTGGAACGGTAGCAGCCAGCAGAGCACCCAGGGCAATACCCATGGCGCCAAGGGCGAGCGGCTGCTCGTTGAGCAACTGGCTGAAACCACCACGAGCGCGATCGGCGGTGTGCTTCAGGCTTTCCGCCGCCTGACGGCTGGAGTCGCTGACCCGATGGCGGGCGCTGCCCAGACTACTGGAGGCGTCATGACTCATGTGAGCCGCCTTGTCCTTGATGCCGGTGCCCTGCTGCTTCAGGCCAGAGGCCTTGGCCGCAAGCTTGTCGGTCATCGACGGGCCGCTGGAAGCGTGGGCACTGTAATCCGGGCGACGATTCTGCCCGGCCATCAGCCAGACCAATCCGATGCCGGTAAGCAAGGTGGGCACAGGGTTGGCCTTCACCGTATCGCTGAGGTTGTGCAGGAACTCACCGCCACCACCCTTGGCGTAGCCCAGTGCGGTGTCGATCATCTGCCCCGGCGACAATTTGCTCTCCAGAGCGTGGACGATGTTGCCGATCTCGGCACGCTGCTGATCGATCTCGCGTTCGAGCGTGCTCGGGTCTTTCTGCGCTTCCAGATCTATCTGATTGTGCGTACTCATGCGTGCCCCCTGACGATTTCTTTGTCCTTCTGCAGAGAATGGATGGTGCGGTCAGGCTTCAACGAAGACGCTTCGAATTTCTTCTTGCCCGCCGAGACCATGATCAGGCCTACCACCACCACGACCACGCCGACGATCAGCGCAGCGAGCCACAGCTCCATCATCGTTCCGAGGAAGTACACGGCCGACATCAGCAGCACGATGAAGCCAGCCAGCAGCACGGCACCACCGGTGGCCACGCTCGCAGCGCCGGCTTTGGTGGCACGGATGGATTCGCTCAGCTCGGCCTTGGCCAGAGCCAGCTCCTTGGTGAACAGTGACGGCACTTCACGCGTCAGCTGCCGCAACAGGCCACCCACGGAAGTGTCGTGCTCGGGGTTCGCCGCCGGTTCGTAAGGCGTGTTCAGGTTACGTTGCTCGTTCATCGATTCAGCCCTCCGTTTGTGCCTCTGCCGTTGGCGCCGATGCCGTTGGTGCTGCCCGGCGTCGAGGTCATGCCCGCATTGCTGACGCTGCCGACCGTACCGGCCGATGCGCCGCTGGAAATGCGCGAATCGAGTTCGGCCTGGCTCGGCAGGGTTTCAGCTGTTACGTCAGCCGGAACGCCTAGCGGCGAAGTGGGATGCGGTCGAGCTGCATCGGAATGGCCGTAATCAGTGGTGGGCTCGCGTGCCGTCGTGTGGGTGCGATTACTCGAAGCCCGCGCAAAGCGGGTCAGGCCGAAGCCGAGGGCGACGCTGCCGGCAATGAACAGGCCCGGATTGTTGCGCGCCAGGCGGTTCACCTCGCCGACCAGCTCGTCGACGCTCTTGCCGCGCAGGTTGTCGGCCAGGTCGACCATGCTCTGAGCAATGTCGGACACGTAGTGGGACAATCCGGTGCTGTCCTGATTTTCCAGCTCTGCGGCGGCAGCCTTGGCGCTTTGCGCGACCTTTTCCAGTTCGTCGGCAGCGGTGCCGCGATAACTGTCCAGCTGTGCCTTGCCCTGATTTTTCAGCTGTTCGCCGGCTTCGGCTGCCTTGGCCTTGATGTCCTCGCTGGTCGCACCCTGGCTGACCCCGGAGCCACTCATCGGGGCCGCGCCATTGCCGGACGACGAACTGCTCGACTGTCCGCTGGAGGCGGCCTTCTGCGGCGTGCCGGTGCCGGCTTGGCCGCCGTAACCTGTGATTTCTTCATCGGGTGTCGTCATTTTGTCCACCTTTATAGGGTTATGGATTGGCCGGATGACCACGGTCCGTTGAAGCACAGCGATGCGGATCGCCGCGGCCGTGCAATGTAAGTGCGCACATAAATGGTGACCGGACCCCATTTTTCGAGTTCCGTGGCTCGGGCCAGACGGTTCCGGCGTTCGCTGGCGGGCTATCGCGGCGGCGCCGGTAGTGGACGAGCGAGCCGGACAGCGCTGGTTTGCTGGCGCTCTGCCCACGATGCGCCTGCAGGCGGCATCGCGACTGGGCTACGGATCGGCGTACGAAAACAAGCGAAACGGCGCGTGACGGCACGTTTGTGACCGAATGGTCGAAGGTAGTTGGCGCCGGGCTGCCTCGAGCGAGCCGACGAGCTGTAGCAGACAGGCTGGGCGCTGAAACGCAAAAACGGGCCCGAAGGCCCGTTCTTGCTTGAGGGGTGAAGTCCTTACAGCGGACCGATGCTGGTGCAGCTGTGCGCGGTCTTGGCGTGCTTCTGCAGGATCGGCAGCTGCGGGCGGTGCTTGCCACTGGTCACGTCCAGCGACAGTGCGTACTCGCCCCACCAGGGACCTGCTGCCCAGTAAGTGCTGGGGATGCAGTTCTGACGCAGGTAAGACAGCAGGTTGTCAGTGGCCACCAGGGCGGAGGGCGAGAAGTCCGGAATACCGTGCTCACCGATGTAGCCACGCAGCTTGTTCTGCTTCAGCCAGTCGACGAAGGGCTTGACGCGATTGACACCGATCATCGGGTCGAACTTTTCGTTCTTGTCGAAGTAGTTACCGGAGAAATCCTTGTCGATGTACATGTGTGCTTCGTACACCAGGTTGTTCTTCGGATCGCGCATCCACGGGTTGCTGATCAGCTGAGTGTTGTAGTGCGGCCAGTGGAAGGCACTGGACCAGCGGTCACCGGCCACGTAGATCCAGCGCTTGGAATCCACGGTGCGGATCGCCTGAGCAGCAGCCAGGGCGGCCTGCGGCCAGAGCCCATTGGTCGAATGTGGCTCGTTCATGAGCCCGTAACCTTCCACCGCCGGGTGGTTGACCACTTCCTGCGCAATCTGCTTCCACACCGCCGCGAACGAGCTGATGGGTACTTCGTTTGAGCCGATCAGCTTGTTGAAATAGCGGTAGTAGTTGTGCAGGTCGAGGATCACCTTGACGTTGTGCTTCTGCGCGAAATCCAGCGACTGCTTCAGGCGTGCCAGTTCTGTGGCATTCAGCGGCGTGTTCAGCTTGGGCTGGATACGCTCCCAGAGGAACGGCAGGCGTACCAGCGGCATGCCGAGGTCGGCGTACTTCTTGTAGTACGACTCGGCCGGGTAGGTGTAGTTGGTGCCGTGTGTACCGGGAACCACCGACGGGCCGAAGCCTGCACCGGACAGGTTGACGCCAACCAGCAGCGGTTTGCCATTGGTGGTGCTCGGCGCTGATGGCGCTGGGCTCGGGGCCGGCGTTACAGCAGCAGGCGGCGTGGTGACCGAGGGAGCCGAAGGCGTGGCGGAGGTGCTGACCACGGAGACCGTCTTCGGGTAACCGACAGCAGCGCCGTTGATGGCGGCGCCTTCCAGGAACACGCTCATGTTGCTGCCGACCAGTTGGGTACGCAGAACCTTGCGCACCTGGCCGTCAGCCAGTTTTACCGATGCACCGGTCTTGAAAGCGGCGACGTTGGCGCTGGTTGCCTGGATGGAGAATCCGGCGGACGCACGGAACACCCCGTTCAGCCACTCGTTGTTGGTGAAGCTGTTCAGGTTGCTGGTGGCAACGACCGAAGACGAAGGTGCGGTCGGTGCCGGAGCAGTTGCGGTAGTACCGGCGAGGCTCAGCTTGTTGGGCGCGCCTACTACACTTCCGTTAACCGCGGCGCCTTCGAGGAAGACGCTCATGTTGCTACCGACGACTTGTGCCTGGGTAATCTTGCGAACCTGGCCATCGGCCAGTTTTACCGAAGCACCGACTTTGAAGTTGGCCTTATTGCCATCGTTGGCCGGAATGGAGAAGCCCGGCGACTTGCGCCAGACACCATTGAGCCAATCGGTGTTGGTAAAGGAATTAATGCTGGTGGAGTAAGCAGTCCCCGTCGACGGCGCGGTTACTGCAGGCGCCGCGGTAGCGGGAGCCGAAGTTGCGGCAGCCACGGTTGCGACCGACTGCGGTGCACCCACCTTGTTGCCATCGAGCTTGGCGCCATCAAGGAACACACTCATGTTGCTGCCGACGACCTGCGCGCGGCTGATGGTGCGCACTTGGCCGTCAGCCAGGCGAACCGAGGCGCCCGCCTTGAAAGCCGCCTGGTTGGCAGCCGTGGCCGGAATGGAGAAGCCTGCGCCAGTGCGCCAGACACCATTAAGCCAGTCGGTATTGGTAAAGGCGTTGACCTTGGTGGAAACGGAGGCTGCAGCGACAGCGGTAGCTGCAGCAGCGTAAGGAACAGTTGCTACGGTTACGCCACCCATGAGGGCAGCCATGGCGATGGAAGCGACGAGTGCCTTACGGGCACCGGTAAACAGGTTAGTGGACATTGAGTCTCTCCGGAACTTACTACTTCAAAGGCCCAGCCTTCGAAAAGTGACGGGAGGTCGATAAGTCGTGGGGCGATACTGGACGGAACCGCGGTGTCACAACAAACGAACCGTTCTACAAGAAATTTCCCGCCGTCCACCCCCTGAACAAACCGGTAAATCGTCTTGCGTGGCGGCTTTATAATAGGTTCGAAAAAATAATGGAAATCTTTGTGGCGGAAAAAGATCGCCAATAAGCCGCCATATATCTGTCACCGATATTATGTTGCCATTATATAAATGGGTGCAGATATCGATTTGATATGACGCTTAGCCCCCTTGCTAGAGGAATTTGTCGTTCCGCTTGCGACGGTTTTTTGAATTCGCCAACTTTCAAACGGCATTAAATCCTATGATTTTGTTCCGACGAACGGCACCGCATAATTGCGCGAAAAGGTGGGGGATTAATCCCTATATAACGCTGACGCTCGGGCAACCGTCGGCGCGCTTTCGAGGTCCAACATGAGGATCAACAGACGCAGGCGGAGGTTAGCGATGAGCCATAAGTTCAAGGTCGGCGATCACGTGAGCTGGAACTCGGAAGCGGGACGAGTCCGCGGTCGCATCACTCGGGTGCACACGGCCGACACCGAGTTCATGGGCCGGACCCGGCGTGCCAGCCCCGAAGCACCGCAGTATGAGATCAAGAGCGACAAGACCGATCACGTGGCGATGCATAAAGAGTCGGCGCTGACCAAGCTGGACTGATTGCATGACTGACACGCTGACCGTCTGGACCATTGGCCATTCGAACCGCTCGCTGGAGGCCTTTGTCGAGCTGCTGCAGCTGCACGGCATCGAAGCCATCGCCGACGTGCGCCGCTTCCCCGGTTCGCGGCGGCTGCCACAGTTCGGCAGCGAGGCGCTGCGGGGTGCATTGGGTGAAGCGGGTATCGGCTATGCCTGGTTCGAGGAGCTTGGCGGTCGCCGACGGCCGCTTGCGGATTCGCCCAACCTTGCCTGGCGCAACAGCTCCTTTCGCGGCTACGCCGATCATTTGCAGAGCGACGAATTCAACCGCGGGCTCAACCGTTTGCTGGAAATGGCGGGCCGGCAACGCACCGCGATGATGTGCGCCGAGGTGCTCTGGTGGCGCTGCCACCGCTCACTGGTATCGGATGTGCTGAAGACCCGAGGTATCGAGGTGCTGCACATCCAGGACGAGAAGCCGCCCGCCGCCCACCCTTTCACTGCCCCGGCACGGCTGGTCGACGGCCAGCTGAGCTATGCCGCAGGCAAGGGCGTGCAGCTGAGGAAGGAAGCTGGCAGACAGATCGACCTGGATCTTTAGCCCATGACGCGCATCAGGGGCGCTCAATGCGGTCCGGGTAAATGACGATGCGGCCCTGCTTGTAGAGCCCGCCGATGGCCTTCTTGAAGTTGCCCTTGCTGACACCGAAACGCCGCGCGATCTCTTCGGCCGGGCTCTTGTCGCTCACGGCCAGTACGCCCTGGTTTTCCTCCAGTTGCTGAAGGATCAGCGCCTGCAGCGCATCGGTCGCCTCGCTGCCGATCGGCTGCAGGCTCAGGCTGATCTTGCCGTCGGCGCGCAGCTCGCGGATGTAACCCCGCTCACGCATGCCGCCGCGCAGGAACTTGAACACCTCGTTCTTGTGGATCAACCCCCAGTGCTGGCCGTTGATGATCGCCTTGTAGCCGAGATCGGTCGGTTCGACGATCAGCAGGTCCACCGCGTCGCCCACCCGGTAGCGAGCCGGCGTCTTGTCCAGATGGCGATCCAGCCGTGCGGTGGCGGTGATGCGACGGGTGCGCTGGTCGATGTACACGTAGACCACACAGTAGTCGCCGACTTGCAGCGGCCGCTTCTCCTCCGAGTGCGGCAGTAGCAGATCCTTGGGCAGCCCCCAGTCGAGGAAAAGCCCGACGCGGTTGATTTCCGCCACCTTGAGACTGGCAAACTCGCCGACCTGCACCTTGGGCTTTTCCGCGGTCGCGATCAGCTTGTCCTCGCTGTCCAGGTAGACGAACACGTTCAGCCAGTCGTCCACCTCGGTCGGCACATCCTTGGGGATGTAGCGGTTGGGCAGCAGAATCTCGCCATCCGGCCCGCCGTCGAGGTAGAGGCCGAAACCGGTGTGCTTGACGATCTGCAGGCTGTTGTAACGTCCGATGGCGGCCATGGCGGGTGTCCCAGTGATGAAGGCGGCGATTCTAGCGGCGCGGCAAGGCATAAGCGATGACTGAATCCCCGGCCTTGGTGCCCAGCGAGCCATGCCCGCCGGCGACCACCACCACCATCTGCCGCCCGGAACGGCTCTGGTAGGTCATCGGCGTCGCCTGGCCGCCAGCCGGCAGGCGCGCCTTCCACAGCTCGCGACCGGTACTGACGTCGTACGCACGCAGATAGTAGTCCAGCGTGCCGCTGAGAAACGCCACGCCACCGGCGGTGACCATCGGCCCGCCCAGGCTCGGCACTCCCATCTTGAACGGCAGCGGAATCGGCGAGCGATCACGCACGGTGCCGTTCTTGCGCAGCCAGTGGGTCTTGCCGGTGCGCAGGTCGGCGCCCGCCACATAGCCCCACGGCGGCGCGGTGCACGGCAAGCCGATCGGCGATACGAAGGCCTCCAGTTCCACCGCGAATCGCGAGCCGAAGTTCTCGTTGAGAAACGGCTCCTTGTCCGAGACATAGGTCGTCTCGTCGTCCTCACGCGGGATCAGCCGCGAAGTGAAGGCCAGGTACGCCGGTGTGCTGAATACCATCTGGCGTACCGGATCGACCGCCACCCCACCCCAGTTGAAGACGCCGAAGTTACCCGGATGAACCAGCGTGCCCTGGGTGGAGGGTGGCGTGTAGCGTCCCTCGTAGCGCAGCGAATGGAACTGGATATGGCACATCATCTGGTCGATCAGCGTGGCGCCCCAGAGGTCCTTGCCCTGCAGCTTCGGCGGTTCGTAGGACAGTGCCGACGCAGGTTGCGTCCTGGCGACCCAGTCGCCTTCGGCCGCACCTTGCGGCGCGGGCACCTCCCGCACCGGCAGGATCGGCTCGCCGGTGCGGCGGTCCAGCACATAGATGTCGCCCTGCTTGGTCGGCGCCACCAGCGCCGGCACCGGCCCCTCGTCCGTCTGGATGTCGATCAGGCTAGGCTGTGCCGGCACGTCCATGTCCCAGAGGTCGTGGCGCACGGTCTGGAAAACCCAGCGCAACTGGCCGCTATCCAGGTCGAGCGCCACGATGGAGGAGGAAAAACGCTCGCTGTTCTCGCTGCGCCGCCCGCCCCACTGATCCGGCACCTGGTTGCCGAGCGGAATGTAGACCAGCCCCAGCGTCTCGTCCGCGCTGGAAATGCTCCAGCTGTTCGGGCTGCTGGCGCTGTATGTCTGCCCGGCAGCGATGGGGGCGGTCTCGTCGGGGTTGCCCGGGTCCCAGTTCCACAGCAGCTTGCCGGTATAGACGTCATAGGCGCGAATGACCCCGGACGGCTCGTTGGCGCGCACGTTGTCGTTCACCGCGCCGCCGATGATCACCCGGTCGCGCGCGACCACCGGCGGAGAGGTCGAGTAGTAGAAACCCTCTTTTACGTGGGGCATGTTGGCCCACAGGTCCACTTCGCCGTTGTCGCCGAAGCCGGGGCATATCTCGCCGGTTCTGGCATCCAGCGCGATCAACCGGGCGTCGGCAGTGGGCATGAACAGCCGCTGGCGACAGCTCTGCGCCTGGCTGGAGGCGGGAGCGGCATGATAGGAAAGCCCGCGACAGGTCAGGTGCTGGCGGTTGACCGAATGCGGCACCTTGGGATCGAAGCGCCAGCGCTCTTCGCCGGTCTCGGCATCCAGGGCGATCACCAGGTTGTGCGGCGTGCACAGGTAGAGGCTGTCGTCGACCTTCAGCGGAGTGACCTCGTAGGTGGTCTCGTCCGGGTCGTCCGGACCGCGCAGATCGCCGGTCTGGTAGTGCCAGACCGGCTCCAGGCGCTCGACGTTCTGCGGAGTGATCTGCGCCAACGGCGAATAGCGCTGGCCATGCTGGGTACGCCCGTAGGCATGCCAGTCGCCCTCCGGCACGCTGTCGTCGACGGCAGGCGCCTCGGCCAATGGCGGCGGCAGCATGCCTTTGATGTCATGGCTGTCGCGCCCCACCGCATAGATGGCCGCCACACCCCAGAGCAACACCGCCAGCATCAGCGGAAGCGCTGCACCACCCCAGGCACGGAAGCCGAAATGCTGCCAGCCCAGGCGACGCGCGATCCATGGTGTGAGCAGCCACAGGCCGAGCGGCGCGATGATGCTGCCGCGTGGCGCCAGTTGCCACCAGTCCAGGCCGACTTCGTACAACGCCCAGCCGAGCGCACCGAGCATGAGCAGGGCGTACACCCACAGCGCCGTGCGGCGGCGCATCAGCAGCAGGACACCGGTCAGCAGAAAGCCGGCCGCCAGGATGGCGAAGTACCAGGTTCCGCCGAGGCTGATGACCTTTGCACCGCCGACGCCAAGCGCCAGCCCGACGATGATGCAGAACAATCCGCTGATGACTACTGCCACGGCGCCAACTCCTCGCTCTTGTTATTCGACCTGCACACATTCCAGATGACCGGCACGGACGGCCATCACTGGAATGGGACAGGCGATGAGCGGGAATGCTCCATGGAAACGGCAGTGCGGCGGAGCCAGGCCGCCTGCCCGCCGCTGCCCCGGCGATTAGTTGCTGTCCAGCCCTACCTGCAGCAGCTTGCCGTCAGCGGCATCGGTGAGCAGGTAAAGGAAGCCGTCCGGCCCGACACGCACGTCACGGATACGCGCATTCAGGTCCTTGAGCAGACGCTCCTCGCCGACGATCCGATCGCCATCCAGCTGCAGCCGGATCAGCGACAGGTCCACCAGGGCGCCGATGAACAGGCTGCGCTGCCAGGCCGGGAAACGCTCGGCGTCGTAGAACGCCATGCCGCTGATACCCGGCGATTTATCCCAGACGTGATGGGGCGGCTCGGTGCCCTTCACGGTTTTGCCCTGGGCCTCCGGGATCGGCAGCATGCTGTAGTTGATGCCATGGGTCGCCAGCGGCCAGCCATAGTTCTTGCCGGCCTGAGGGATGTTGATCTCGTCGCCACCACGCGGGCCATGTTCGTGCGTCCAGAGCACGCCGCTCCAGGGGTTGAGCGCGGCCCCCTGCTGATTGCGGTGGCCGTAGGACCAGATTTCCGGACGCGCGCCGTCGCGCCCCACGAAGGGATTGTCGTCGGGCACGCTGCCATCCAGGCCGATGCGCACCACCTTGCCCTGATGCTTGTCGAGGTCCTGCGAGGTGGAGCGCTGGTTGTTCTCGCCCAGCGCCACGAACAGATGGCCGTTGCCATCGAAGACCAGCCGCGAGCCGAAATGAATGCCGCTGGACAGCTTGGGCAGCTGGCGGAAGATCACCTCGAAGTTTTCCAGCCGGGATCGATCATCACTGAGCCGGCCGCGGCCGACGGCCGTCCCGGCCTTGCCGTCCTCGCCAACCTCGGCGTAGCTCAGATAGACCAGGCGGTCCTGCTCGAACGCCGGCGACAGCCGGACATCGAGCAGGCCACCCTGCGCGCGGGCGAATACGTCCGGCACGCCAGCCAGCGGTTCCGATCGGCTGCCATCGAGCCCCACCAGCCGCAGCCGACCGGGCCGCTCGGTCACCAGCATGTGCTCGCCATCCGGAAGAAAGGCCAGCCCCCACGGGTTCTCCAGCCCCGCGGCGATCTCCTTGACGGTTATCTGCCCCGCCTCGCTAGGAAAGCGTTGCGTTTCAGCGGCAACCTGGAACGAAGCGGCAATGAAGAAACCGCAGAGCGTGGTGCGAATGGCTTGACGCAGCATGAAGGTCCTCCGGTGATGGGGCGTTGTGATTCCCAGATACGCCGCTTCATTGAAGACCAGAGCGTCGGCTCGGTGGTTGCGAAAACGCTTCAAGAAATGACCGACCGTAAAAAGCTGAACAAAATTTGATCAAATCTGTATAATGCCCGGTTCGACTGATTGAAGGAAAAGCGATCCATGGCCACCAAGACCACCAGCGCCAAGCGCAAACCCGAACCCGCGACCGAAACCAGCCAGTCCCTGGCAGAGCAGATGGCCGCGTTCCTCAAGGCCGGCGGTGAGATCCAGACCATCCCCAACGGCGTGAGTGGCCAGACCCAGGGCCCGTCCCGGCAGATCACCATCAGCAAGAAGTGATGCGCTGACACGAACCGCTTTCGGCGAGCCGCTCTGTACAGGCTCGCCGCGTTCCACCTCCTTCCTGATTTCTCCGAGCATCCCATGACCGATCCCGTGCGCCTTGCCAAACGCGTCGCCGAGCAATTCGGCTGTTCCCGGCGCGAGGCCGAGCTGTACATCGAGGGCGGCTGGGTCACTGTCGACGGCGAGCTGGTCGAAGCGCCCTTCCTCAAGGTAGGTCCGCAGCAACGTATCGAACTGCAGCCCGGCGCCACGGCGAAGGAAATCGCCCCAGTGACGCTGCTGCTGCACAAGCCAGCCGAACTCCCGATCGACAGCGATAACGATGGCCCCCGCCGTGCGCTGCAGGCCAGCGAGCACTGGGCCGATGATCCGTCCCGCACCGAACCACTGCAGCGTCACCTGCTGCGCCATACCTTGCTGCTGCCCCTGGATGCCGATGCTAGCGGCCTGAGTGTGCTCAGCCAGCAGCGTGAAGTGATCCGCCTGCTCGGCGACACGCGCAACAAGCTCGAGCAGGAGTACGTCGTCGAGGTCAGCGGCGAAGCCGAAGAAGGTGGCCTGGCGCTGCTGGCCAAGGGAATCGGGCATCGTGGCAGGATCCTGCCCAAGGCCAAGGTCAGCTGGCAGAGCGAAAACCGCCTGCGCGTGGTGGTCAAGGAACCCGCACCAGGCGAGGTTCGCATGCTCTGCGAGGCCATTGGCCTGCGCGTCGTTGCCAGCAAGCGCATACGCATCGGCCGACTGTCGATGGCCAAGCTGCCGGTGGGGCACTGGCGCTTTCTAGGCGAACACGAGCGTTTCTGACGCTGCCGCCTGCACCAGTCGGCGGAGCGCGCTTGCCTTGCCCGCCGCGCTGAATCAGTCTTGAGCGCTGGGCCGGGGCAATTCGCCACGACGGCCCACCCTCCAAGACAGGACCGCGATGCAGAAACTGCTGCTCTTGTTGCTGATTCTTCTATCGCTGCATACCCAGGCGGCCGAGCCTGTCACTGTCTGGGCCTATCAACCTTCTCCGCCGTTCGCCTCCGGCCAGAGCCCCGGCCTGTCCGAAACCCTGGTGCAGCTGCTCAACGAGCACCCGACCAACCAGGGTCGTTACGAATTCCGCCTGACGCAGCTGCCGCGAAAGCGACTCGATGCCCGGCTCGCCGCCAACGAACCGGGCATTCTTTTATGGGCCACACCGGAGTTCTTTCCCGAACGGTTAACCGCTCGGGCCAGCTGGACGCGACCGCTGCTCTGCGACATTCAGGATTTCGTCTCGCGGCGGGCGGCTCCGGTCGACTATGACGGCCCGCGCTCGCTGCACGGCCTGCGCCTGGGCGGAATCCTCGGGCATCGCTATCGCACGCTGCAGGCGGATATCGACAAGGGGCTGATCCGCCGCGAAGACGTGCATACAGACCTGCAGAATCTGAACAAGCTGCTCTCAGGGCGCATCGATGTCGCCCTCATCCCGTGCTCGTCACGCCTGTTCTACAGCCTGACCGAGGTGCCAGAAGCGCAGCTGCACGTTTCACCGAGCCCCCTGTACGTGTTCGACCGCCACGTGCTCATGACTGCCAGCCTGCCCGCCGCGACCACGCAGTACATCCAGCAGCTTGTCGCCGACCTGCCGCACAGTGCCCGCTGGCAGACGTTGCTGCGACGCTATGGCCTGCAACAGATGAACGCGCCCTGCCCCAATTTCTAAGCGAACGTAAGCCGCACTGGCGAATCGAAGCAGGCACGCCCCATACTGGCGAAAAGAGAACGGAGTACCAATTCAGCCATGAAAAAGGCATTGCTCTTCGGCCTGCTGTTGACTCTCGGCGGTTGCGCCAGCCAATCCTGCGATCGCGCCTGGGACGACGACGGCTGTCGCGCCGAGCGTCTGCTGTACCAGAACGATCTGATGCAGGCCAAGATTCTGATATCGGTCGGTGATGAAGACAGCTACGAACTGGCCCAGGCCCTGCTCGATCGCAGCGCGCGGCTGGATCGGCGCGGTGAGACCGAGTTCTACCAGGCGCTGCTGCTGATCCGCCAGGGCCCGGAGCCCTCCGAAGTGCTGCAATTGCTGGAGAAGGCCAAGCGCAAGGGCCATCCGCACGCGGTGGCGCTGCTCTACAAGATCTACCAGGAGCCCTATCTGATCGAGCAGGCGGACCCGATCAGGGCCGAGGGCTATCGACAGGCCTACGGCGAACTGGACGTCGCGCGCAGCGGCTACCCATCGTTCGACAAATCGCTGGAACTGGTCGATCAGCTGGTTGCGCCACCGCCACCCTCTGCGCCGTACCAGGCACCATGCCCGCAACACTGCCTGGAGCAGTCACGCTAGCATCGCGGGCTGGCGAGGAGCGATCAGGGCGCAGGGGTCTGCGAAATCCGCGGTTCCTCTTCGCCGTCGGCGACCGCACGCGCTTCCGCTTCGGTGGCGTAAGGGCCGCCGACGATGGTGCCGTTCAGTTCCACCACCCAGCATACGGCCCAGGTCGGGCGCCAGGCTTTGGGTACGTCTTCGCCGCTGAGGTGCTTGATCTGCGAGGTCATGGCGTTTCTCCATTGCTACTGAGACAAGACGGCCGTCCGCGCCGCGGAGCCGGCCCCATGCAATGCAGACCACAAGCCGGCACGCTTTGCTCGTCCCGATCGACGAAACGGACCGAGCCAGAACCCTTGGCGGCAGCTGGGCTCTACACACACAGGTGCCGCCCGCTGAGGAAAGACGATGCGCTCCACCAGCCGCCTGTTTCTGCTGATGTTGCTCTGCACCTTCGTGCTGGTCGGCTGCAGCCGCGCAACCCTGGTCTACCGCAATCTCGACACGCTGATTCCCTGGACACTCAACGATTACCTGGACCTGGACCGCACCCAGCAGCGCGAACTGCGCCAACGGCTGCGCGAACATCTGGCCTGGCACTGCAGCACCCAGTTGCCGGAACTCCTTGCCAGGCTTGACCGGCTGGAGCGAAGCAGTGCCGACGGCCAACTCGAGCCGAGCGATCTGGAGCCACACTACCGCGGCGTACGCGACGCCATGCACAGCATCGCGGTGGAAGTCACCCCGACCGCCACCGATCTGCTGCGGGCATTGAACGACGCGCAAGTCGAGGAACTGCGCAAGGCGCTGGACGAGAACCGCCGTGAACACCGGGAGAAATACCTCGAGCCGCCCCTGGAGCAGCAGATCCGCGAACGCGCCGAGCGCATGCAGGAGCGCCTGCAGTACTGGTTCGGCCCGCTGAACGCGCAGCAGCGCCAGCGCGTGCTGCGCTGGGCCCACACCCTGAGCGAGCAGAACAGCCGCTGGCTGCGCAACCGCGAGCAATGGCAGGCGATGCTGCTGGCCGCCGTCGAGCAGCGCCACGGCGGCGATTTCGATAAGCGTATCGCCCGGCTCTTGCAGGATCGCGAAGCGCTGCTGAACGAAGATGACCGCGCGGCGCTGCAACGCGCAGAACAGGCCGGTCTGGAACTGGTGGCCGACCTCCATCGTCTGGCCGACGACGGCCAGCGCGCCCATCTGAGCGGGCGGCTGGCGCAGCTGCAGAGCGACTTCGGCAGTCTGAAGTGCCTGGCCCAGGCCGGCTGACGGCCGGGCCTCAGCGCCCCGTCGAGGTCAGCCGGCGCAGGGCCTCACGCTGCGTCGGCTCGTCGAGGTCGAGCAACCACTGCGGCTTGCCCGCCACCAGCGCCGCCAGCGGCACGCCATCGCGGTAGAGGATGCGGTTGCCCGGCAGCGCCGGCACCTTGCTGCCCGGCAACAGCGTCCCCAACTGATTCAGCGGATCGACCGCCGAGACCGCCAGCAGCTCGCCCGCCAACGGTCGCTTGCGCACCTCGCGCAACAGCGCCAGCGCTTCCGGCAAGGCGAACTGCTCGCCCGCCACGCCTGCGACGAAACGCCCGCCGCGGATCTCGCCACGCGCTTCCAGCCGGTGGTAGACCCGCAACAGCTCGCGCCAGGGCGGCAACCAGTCCGCCTCGCGCGCCAGCAGTCGCCAGAACACCACGCCGTAACGGCGCAGCAGCACGCGGGCAATATGCTCCAGCGCCTCGGTCGGAAGAACGGCGTGCCCGGCGACATCCCCCGCCACCGGCTTGCGCACAAGCGCCCAACGCCCCGCGTCGGCCATACCTCCGATAAAGGCGCCTCCGCGGGTTCGCCGCGCCGTGCGCGAACGCTTGCTGGCCGGCGTCAGCAGCGCGCGCAGGCCGGCGAAGCTGTCGGCGTTCACCAGCCCGACCGCCACCAGTTCGCCCAGGGCGTCCTCCAGTTCGCTGCGCAGCAGATGGGCATCGTCCTGCAGTTCGTCGAAGAACAGCGCGCCATGGGTCTGCAGGCAATCGACCACGCGCTGCGCCCGCGATGACAGTTCCGGCGCGGGCGCGTCGCTGGCCAATGCATGCCAGGCACCGAGCTGGCGCCGCGGCAACAGTACGATAGGCGTGCCACGTACCGGCCCGCTGGCCTTGAGGCGCCCGGACAGCCGCGTCCAGACAATGCGACCGGAGCGGCACAGCTCATCCAGCCAGGTGCTGCCGTAATCCTTCAGACGGGCCGGCAGCAAGTCGCTTTCCCAGGCCGTCGCGGCCGCCTGGAAGCCTTCCAGCTGCTCGACCAGTGTGCCCAGCGCCTCGCGCCCCTGCATGCGGGTGCCCGCCGACAGATGCTGCCAGTCGGCGAGAAAGCGCATGCAGTCGGCAAGCTCCACCGGCTCGATCTCGCGGCGCAGGCGCTTGACCGTGTAGCGATGGATGCGCGCCAGCAGGTGCCGCTCGCACCACTCGTCCTCGCTCGCTCCCGGGCTGAAGCGCCCGCGCAACACATAGCCCTGGGCCTCCAGACGGGTCAGCGCCAGCGCCACCGCCGAGGCCGGCAGGGCCAGCGGTCTAGCGATCAGCGGCACCGGCAGCGGCGCGAATCCGCTCAGACGGGCGCGGATCAGTTCCACCAGCGCCTCCTCTTCGTCGAGGAGCTGGTCATAGCCGGCCGGCAATGGCAGACACGGCTCGCAGGCCGCCTGCGGATAAATCGAACGCAGCCAGGCCAGGCGCTCCAGCGGGGTCCAGAGCGCGCGGTCGTGAGCCACCTGCAGGCGTGTCGCCCGCCCCGCGCGGGCCAGCTCGGCGAGCCATTGCAGCCAGTGCGGCTGCCCCGCCGCCTCGGCCTCGGCGATGCAGCCCAGCGCCGTCAGCGCCTCGTGCAACTCGTCGCTGTTGCGCGCCTCCGGCCAGGCCTCCGCCCCCACCGCCGCAATCGCCTCGGGGTCCAGCGCGCCAAGGTCGTCGGTCGATTCCGGATCGCTCCAGCGACGGGCGAGCACCGCCTGGGTGCGTCGCTCTTCCAACGGGGCGTCGTCGAGAAAGGCGTACGGGCGCGCGCCGAGGATTTCCATAGCCAGTGGCGACGGCGCCGGCAGGTCACGTGTCAGCAGCTCGACCTCTCCGCTCTCCATGCGCCGCAGCAGCGCCAGCCAACCCTCGCTGTCCATGGCCTCGTGCAGGCAGTCGTCGAGGGTCTGGCGCACCAGCGGGTGGTCGGGAATCTCCCGTTCACCCACGATGTTCTCCAGGCAGGCCACCTGATCGGGGAACACCGTGGCCAACAGGTCTTCGCTTTTCATCCGCTGCAGCTGCGGCGCCACCTTGCGCCCGCCGGCCATGCGCGGCAGGGCCAGCGCGGTAGTGGCGATCCAGCGCCAGCGCACGCCGAACAGCGGCGCGTCGAGCAGCGCCTGGATCAACACCTGTTCGGCACTGGCCGAATGCAGGTAGCGCCAGACCTCATCCAGCGCGAAGCTGTGACTGGTCGACAGCGAGAGGATGATCGCGTCCTCGGTGGCTGCCGCCTGCAGCTCGAAGTTGAAGGTGCGACAGAAGCGCTTGCGCAGCGCCAGGCCCCAGGCGCGGTTGATGCGGCTGCCATAGGGCGAGTGGATCACCAGCTGGGTGCCGCCGGACTCATCGAAGAAGCGCTCCATGATCAGCCGCCGCTGGGTCGGCAACGCGCCCAGCGCCGCACGTGCACGGGACAGGTATTCGACGATCTGCTGCGCGGCTTCGCGTGGGATGCCCGGGGTACCGGCGAGCCAATCGATCACCGGCTGCAGGCGTTCGGCCGCTTGCGACTCGGCGCTGGCCAGCCGCTGGTCGATTTCCCCGCGCAGGCGGGCGACCGCGAAGGACAGCTCGTCGCTGCGCCCTGGCGCTTCGCCGAGCCAGAACGGGATGCTTGGCGGCATGCCCTGGGCGTCCTCCACGCGCACCCGCCCCGCCTCGATCTTGAGGATGCGGTAGGAGGTGTTGCCGAGCTGGAACACGTCCCCGGCCAGGCTCTCCACGGCGAAATCCTCGTTCACCGTGCCGATGTTCAGCCCCTGCGGCTCCAGCAGCACGGCGTAGTCGGAGTTGTCGGCGATGGTGCCGCCGGAGGTCAGCGCGGTTAGCCGCCCGCCGCGGCGGCCGCGCAGGCTGCGGGTCGCCAGGTCGCGATGCAGATAGCCGCCGCGCGCGCCGTGGCGAGTGGTATAGCCTTCGGCGAGCATCCTCAGCAGCGCCTGATAAGTGGCGTCATCCAGCACCGCATAGGGCATCGCCCGGCGCAGCAGCGCCAGCAGCGCGTCCTCCTGCCATTCACGGCTGGATACCTCGGCGACGATCTGCTGGGCCAGCACGTCCAGCGGCGCCGGGGGAATTCTCAGCGTGTCCAGTTCGCCGCGGCGCACGGCATCGAGCAGCGCGGCGCATTCGATCAGGTCATCACGCGAGCTGGGAAACAGGCGCCCCTTGGATACACCCGCCACCTGG
>Ga0172375_10000764_pt1 | contig 51972 bp, 51 predicted proteins | sample LakKiv1m_FD_114537 | JGI IMG/M metagenome (GOLD analysis project Ga0172375, IMG submission 114537) | Freshwater microbial communities from Kabuno Bay, South-Kivu, Congo - kab_092012_11.1m | ecosystem: Environmental > Aquatic > Freshwater > Lake | place: Democratic Republic of the Congo... | reverse complement strand
GCGACCGCCGAGAAAATCACAGCTGGAAATCACAAAGAAAGGGTTCCGGGACGAGGTTCCGATGAAGTCGGTAAATTAGGGCGGGCTTTTAACACAATGCTGGACAAACTCGAATCGGCCCACGAGGACGTCGACCAGATTAACAAAGACCTCGAAATTATGGTCGAATCACGCACCGCCGCCCTTTCGATTACCAACGCCCAGTTGCAATCGGAATTGCGCGCCCGGCGTCAGGCCGAAAAAGACCTTTCGACCGAAAAAGAACTCATCACGATCACCCTCAGTGCCATAGATGACGGCGTCATCAGCACCGATATTAACGGCAAGGTCATTCTACTTAACAAAGCTGCCGAAGTTTTGTCCGGTTGGCTGGAATTACACGCCGCCGGGGAAATGCTATCAAAAGTCTTCCGGGTTGACGAAGACCAATTGATCGACCAGACTCTGAATCAGATTATGAAAAACAAACGGCCATCGGTCTCTTTGGAACATGGCACTCTGGCTGACAATAACGGGAAATCCAAAAAGATCATCTATACTATTTCTGCTATTCGCGATAACTTCGGCGAGATCATCGGATCGGTCGTAATCTTTCGGGCGGCCTGAAGACCTTAAACTGGTTTAAGCCCCGCTTGGGAGAAACCTAAATCGGTTAAATATAACGCATCTAAAATGAATTCATGAGAGGCTCTGTCAGGCTATTTTACTCAAAACAGTTTCGAGTTCCTTCAATATGTAAGGTTTTATCAAAGCCCCACAGAAACCATAGCTTTTAAAATCCTGCATGATCGGGTCGCGGTAATGGCCGCTGGAGATGATGGCCTTTACCTCCGGATCGAGTTCTTTCAGCTTGAGGATCGTTTCTCTGCCACCCAATCCACCCGGAATGACCAGATCGACAATGACCATTTTATAAGGACGACTTAAATGAAGGGCTTCCTTATATTTCGCGATGGTTTCACTGCCGTCTTGGGCCAGATCAACTTCATAGCCGAGTTTATTCAACAGTACTGCGACCATGTCTAAAATAATTTCCTCGTCATCCATGACCAAAATACGTCCGCCGGGATGTTTTTCTGTAACGGAAAATTCGACGGGATCGTGCTGTTCGTCATCGCAGGCTGGCAGATAGATTTCGAAACAAGTGCCGCGGCCGGTTTCAGAATTGACGGTAATTAATCCGTCATGTTTCTTGATATTCTGATATGCAGTAGCCAGCCCGAAACGGCTGAATTCACGTTTGATATTGAATTGCGGGTAAAAAATATTCTCAATAAAATCATCGGAAATGCCACCGCCTTCATCACAAAATTCAATTTTGATATAGCGTCCCTCCGGTAATGGCAGCAAATTATCGCTATTAAGGACGACATTTTCAGCTTTGATCCGGATGGTCCCGCCCTCCGGCATGGCTTCAATCGCGTTCAGGGTCAGGAAATTCATTGTCTGGTTCATTTTGCCCAGATCGAGCCGCGTCGGCCAAAGATCATGGGGCAGATTAAAATCGGCTTTCACGGCCGTCCCTTCAATCGAAAATGTCACGGTCTTCTTGATCAGTTTATCTATAGTGGTGACTTTCTTCCGAATAATATCGTGGTCGGAAAAAGTCAGCATCTGTTCGATTAAGAATTTCGCCTCATTGGCAGCGTCTTCACTTTTCAGTAAATAATTATAGATAATCTCATTTTCAGCAGTTTTTTGAAGGGAAAGGCCCATATATCCCATGATGACGGTCAGAATGTTATTCAGGTCGTTGGCCAGATTGCGGGTTACCAATTCAATGGAATCCAGCTGCCGGGCTTTGACGGCTTCCTTCTGGAGTTTCTCCTGAACCGTGATATTTTCGATCAGGACATAATAGGCGCTGACTCTTTCCGATTCATCGATCGTCGGTACAAATTCACAGCGGATGATCTGGGGTTTCAGATTCGAGTCGTTGTAATTGAAACGAAAGGAAGCCCGCTGCCCGGTCAGAACTTTCTGAATTTGCGGTTCAAATATCTGATAGACATCGTCCGGCAGATGCTCTGAAAGCGGTTGGCCGATCAGACTATCCTTGCCGACGTTGAGCCATTCGGCATAGGAGCTATTGACGTATAAGTAGTGTTCATCGGAACCGACATAAGCGATCAGAGCCGGAATGCCATCGGTGATAATTTCCAGGCGTTCATTCGCCAGACGTTGTTCGTTTTCGGCCGACTTCCGTTTTTTTACTTCCTTTTCGAGAGACTGATTGAGATTTAGTAACTCGGAGGTTCGTTCCGCTACCAGAGTCTCCAGGTTTTCGCGATAAATCCGGTTTTCTTCCTCCAGAGCTCTTTTGGTATCTTTGAGCCACTTGACTTTGGCGGCATTGGCCACCACCTGCCGGATACGTTTCATACTGACGGGCTTAGGCAGATAATCGAATACGCCCAACCGGATCGCCTCCGTTGCGGTATTGATGGTCGGTTCTCCGGAAATGATGATTAATTCAATGTCCGGAAATTGCTCATGGATTTCCTTCAGTAAAGAAATTCCGTTCACGCGCGGCAGGATCAGATCCGAAATAACGATGTCAAAATTATTTCCATGCAGAATATTTAGCGCGCCTTCCGCCCCTTCAAGTATTGCCACCTGGTGATTATCCAAAAGCAGAAATTCCTTCAGTGTAATCCGGACGCTTTTTTCATCATCAATTATCAGTACGCGAGCCATTGCGCTCCTCTTATTTAACGGTTATATCATCAATTGGAAGATTAAACATAAACCTGGTATATTTGCCTTCGACGCTTTCGACTTTAATTTCGCCGCCGTGCTCTTTGACAATTCCATAACTGACCGATAATCCCAAACCGGTTCCTTCGCTGCGTGATTTGGTCGTAAAGAACGGATCGAAGATGCTGCTGACAATATCGGCCGGGATTCCGATCCCGTAATCGGTGACTTCGGTGGTCAGCCAGCGCGAACCAGATTCTTGATTCACATAAGCCCGGACTTCAATTATTTTTTCTTCATTGTAATCGTCATACTTCATATTCAGGGCATCGCGGGCATTCATTAACAGGTTGATGATGATCTGCTCGATTTGCTGACTTTTACAATTCACCATCGGTAAATCGTCGGAAACGTCCACTTTAATCGTAATCATATCCTTACGGATGACCGTTTCGATCAAGGCCAGCGATACGCGGATAATATCGCTCATGCGCGCCGAGCTGTGCCCCTCTTTATCCTGCCGTGCGAAGGCCAACAGGTTTCTGACAATCCCGGCCACTCGTTCACCTTCTTCAATAATTCCGTGCGCGAATTCCTGGAGAGTGACGTCAGTGACCCGATCATGGATCAGCTGGGCATAATTTATTATGCCGGTCAGAGGATTATTAACCTCGTGGGCTACTCCGCTGGCCAGGGTTCCGATCGATTCAAGTCGTTTTTGCTGACGCAGTTGTTCCTCTATATTCTGCCGGGTGGATTCCATTTGCTTGTATTGCGTCATGTCATGCACGATAATCGCTACTAAAGTATTATCGCCCAGACGGATAGGGAAGATCGTCGACTGAAAGTACTTTTTCTGACCGTTTTTCAACTGAACTTCGCCTTCCAACACCCGGTGATCGATGATCGTCTCCTGATTGGTCAGAAAATACCCAACTACTTCAAGGAGGTGATCCAGCAGATTGGTTTTGAGCCAGACTGTCTGGGATTGCATCTTAATGACGTCGCTCAGACTTCTGCCGATAATATTGGAACGTTTAACCCCGGTTATTTTTTCCTGAGTTTTGTTCCACTCTATGATTTTTCCCTGCTGATTGATCAGAATTAATCCATCTGAGGATTGATCGAAAAAGGTTCTGAACTTCAATTCGCTTTCTTTCAGAGCCCGGTCGACCCTGACCGATTCGGAAATGTCGTGGAGGGTTTCGATAACGCCGATTACCCGGCCTTTCTCATTTTTTATCTGTGCGGCGGTATAAAAGAGCCAGAGATTTTTACGATTTCCGATTTTTTCAAAAAAACCTTCCGATTCGTATGAACCGGAAATAAGAGATGATTCGCGAATCGTCTGGGGATAATATTTTTGAAATTCACTCTCAACGGCGCCGTCCAGAACCAGGTCGGCCAGCATCGGTCGCTCCTCCGGATAAAAAGCGCGCCAGGCGCTTTTCAGGCCTACCATCCGGTTGGCCGGCAGATCGGTTAGATTTTCGATAGCTTTATTCCAATGCGTAACAACGTGCTGATTATTGATCACATAAATCGGGACGGCGGCGCCCTCCAGAATCTGGCTTAACTGTCTTTCGGTATCCTGGCTGCCCCGGATATTTCTTAAAATGCCAAAAACCCTTTTCTGACCGGGGATCAATTCGGCGGTCAGGTGGCAGTTGATTAATTGATTATCCTTATTCCTGACTTCGACCTTGAAGTCTTTGAGATAACCGTTTTTTTTCAGAGTATCCCAGATATTTTCATTATCGGTCGCCAATCCGGAAAATTCCCCGATCGGCCGGCCAATTAATTCCTTCCGGGTAAAATTGAAGAAATCCTCCACCGACGGGCTCACATCTTCAATAACACCCTTTAAATCAGTTATCCAGCAGACATCCTGGATATGTTCCAGAATTTTGCGGTACTGGACAAATCTTTCGGTCTCCTGCCGGGCAAGCGTGTGTTTCGCAAGAGCAATCTCAATCGTCCTCCGTAAGGCTAACGGGTTGATTGGTTTCGTGACCCAGCCGCAGATATTAAAATCCGCAAATTTTTCCGGAGTATCCGTTTTCTGTTGGTCAACCATGAAAATGACCGGGAGTTCCACCAGTAAAGGCAACAGGGCATTTAACAGGATTTTTGAAATTTTCTCGAGTGCAATTGGATTCACCAATACCAGATCAGGATTGCAGCGGGTAATCTTTTCTAAAAGGAATTTATTGGATTTACCGGAATTCTCAGATTCATATCCGAGCTTGCTTAGTAAATCCCTGATTTCCGTTCGGCATGACTCATCCGGCTCAATAATAAACACTTTCATATTGACGATTTATACTCCCACGTCATCCTGAAATTACGATTTATTATGGCCGCTCCTTCGGGACGCGCCGCTTCAGGCCGGTCAGCCGCGAAAAAGAATCTCGTGAAAAACAATTGTGATTCATACCTGCAAATGATAATAAAAGCCCGTGAAAAATACTAATTTTTTTTTCAATTACCAATCAGCAGTCAATAATCAACCGTTGTCGTCGGAACCGACCTAGTGTAAATAAAAAAAGTGACCCGGAAGGTTTTTCCACCGGCGCGGTAATGTTTTCCTGAAACATTAAAATCGATTTGTTACAATACCGATTATTCCGAGATAAGATAGTCCGGATTTAACATTTTGGAGGCAATGTCGCCATATACCTCCTCGGAATTGTAATACCCCGCCCGAATTTTTTCACGGATGGCCTCGATTTCCGGTGAGACTTCCGATTGGGCGGCGGTTTGCTCGATATTGACCGCTGCGACCTGGGACGAAGCGGATGAAGATACGAGTCCATCGACGACTTGGGCAATTACTTCCGGGCCGGAATAAGCGCCCGCCCTGACCTTTTGACGGATTTCGGAAAGGGTTTTCTCATCCGTCGTCTCGATTTTCTCGATTTCCTTCAAGTACTGTTCAACTTCGGTTTTCTTCAGCAACAATAGCTCGCCTGTTGCTGATAAACTCAGCGTATCTCCGGCCGTTTTTTTATCGGCAGAGACACTGGAAGATTCGTTGGTTTTGCTGGCAGATAAATCAGCGACCTGCTTTTCCCGCTCGATCCGGCGGGAAGCGGCATAATCGATGTACCCTGCCTCTTTAATGCTCGTCATTTTTCACTCCTGGCAGATATCAATGATTCTCGCTTTCACAAATCTTCTTCTCCTGTTTCTATTATCGGCAATTTTTGACATTTCTTTAATGTTTTGTTGCTTTTTTTCTGCTAAAACACTCAGAATCTTTTGATCAAGCGAGTTTAACCGACGGGCCTTCTCTTTTATTTCACCACCGAGATCGCCAGGTTTGAGGACTCCATTTTGTTTATTTTTGTATTTGTTGAACTCGGCATCGATCTGGCGGATCAGGTGATTGCGACTTTCCAGAAAGGTCAGGATTTCATTGGCAATGCTATCCGGGTCCTGATCCAGGAAATTTTCAGTCAGGTTGCACAGATTTGCAAAAAGTAAACGAAGTTTACTTTCTTCTGAAGATTTGATCGCGACCGGTTCATATCTCTGCATAAAAAGACTGTTCATTACCCCATCCTAATCAAGTATAAGTTGTGAGATACGACATCTGGCTGTTGAGTAAGCTCATCGCCTGATACATATTGGCAAACTGACTGCGTAATTGTTCTTCGCGGCGCTCCAGAAAAGTTTCCATTCTTTCGATCCGATCATCCAGGCTTTCAATCTGATCTTCGATCATCGTTTTACTGGTAATAATGGTGCCATCGGCCTGAACATACTTTTCGATATAAGCGTCCAGCTGATAGGCAATTCCGTTATCAGTGGTGTTGAATATTTCCGCTACATATTGACTGTTGGCCGCCAAAGCATCTTCCAGTTTTGCAGTATCCGAGATCGTCAGGGTACCATCGCCATTGGCAGTTATTCCGAGATTGGAGAGTTTCGAGTATTTCGAGTTAGTGACACCTGTAGCCGTGTCCGCCACAATTTCCCGCAACTGATATTTCATATCGCGGTAAATATAGTCTTTAGACAAAGTTGCGGCTCCCACGGCGGCGGTACTGGTAGAAGCATTGGCCGCTAAAAAATCGATCAAATCGTTATAGGAATTGATAAATCCTTCGATTTCTTCTTTGACAGCGGCATTATCAGCATTAATTGTCAGGGTTTCGGCCGTACTAAAAGTATTCATGATTTGGATGGACAGCCCCTCGACGGCATCAGAAATGCCATTACTGTTCCGGTAAAAAGTCAAACCATCAATGGTGAATTTAGAATTTAAGAGACTGTCGGAGGCACTGGTCCCGATTTCATTCATATAGCCACCCGCCGTGCCGCTCTGCTGCACCAGACTGCTGATTTCAGTGGCCGCCAACAGGCTGTCACCACTGTCCGTAAAATCGATCCGGTAATTATAACCGCTCTGGCTGCTGCTTATTACTAACCGGGAAGTCCCGGATTCTTCACTCATAACGGAAGCCTGAGCTCCTTCACTGCTTAAAAGTAAATCATTGATTTTGGCTGTGCTGACGGCTTCATTGATGGCATCCGCGATCGTTTGCAACACTTCGGTATCAGTCAAGGCAAATGTATCCGCCGTAATTGTCACATCGATGTTAATCCGGTTATCGGGGTCGGCTTCGGTTGGATGAGCAACTTCAATGGAAAAAGTCTGATCGGTCGTAAAACCGGTAAAACTGGTGCTCGTATCGGTATACCGTTTGGAAACCCGCGAATCGCTCACCGCCAGACGATCCACCGTAACTGAATGAGTTCCGAGTGAAGCGCTGGTAGAAGCATCGACGGTAACCAGATCAGTATCGCTGGATTTGGCGGTTTTGGTCGCAAAATAGTCGGTCGAAGTATCCGTCAGACGAGTAGTTCTTTCCTTCAGAGCTGAAAGATTGGAATCAAGATTGGATAAAAGGGTCTTCTTCTCATAGAGCAGATCCTGTTTTTCAACCAAGGCGTCGCGGGGTTGCTCTTCAACCGCCATATATGTTTCGATTAAGGTTTCATAATTTTCCCGTGAAGACAAAATCGATGATATATCCAGTGACATATTCTTTCCTTAAATGTATGGATCGTTTTTCAATTACCCCGGTCTTAACCATTTCTGGCCGGGTAACGATCCAATTCACGATTTCAACAATCCGCCATATTATCCTTTGACAAAAAACGTACCACAATTTATTTGAAATAATCTCCTCGACAAACTCTATGTACGATGCTGTTTTTCAGGAATAAAAAAAAAGAGGCGGGAATTAAATTCCCACCTCTTTCATTCAGAAATCCAGTTATTCTTATGAACCCATCAACCGGAGAACTAACTGCGGAGAAGAGTTCGCCTGCGTAAAGGACGAGGCGGCAGTCTGTTGAATAATCTGTAATTTCATTGCTTCCATCTGCTCTTGAACCATATCCGCGTCTTCGATATTGCTGCGAACGGCGGCGGTATTGGTGATAGCAGTCGAAAGAGTTGATTCCTTGAAGTCCAGACGAGAGGTATATTCACCAACGTCCTGGGCCAGACCCGACAGGGTCTCAATAGCAGTAGCAACCGTAGAAATTGCGGTGTTGGCGCTACTGGCACTGGAGACATCAATGGAACTGATTCCGAGCGAGGCGGCCGAAGCATTTCCAAGGGTTACTGACAGAGTATTGGAAGCTTCTTCACCGACCTGGAAACTGCCGGTATAAGCGCCATCAATCAGGGCATCACCGTTAAAGGTGGTTTCCGAGACGATGTCGCCGATTTCCGAAATCAGAGCCGTGACCTGACTGTTAATAGCAGTCCGCTGAGTGGAATTCAGGGACTGATCGGAAGCCTGGGTGGCTTTTTCTTTGATGGTTTGGAGAATGTCCATGATATTCTCATAGCCACCTTCAGCGGTACTCAGAATGCTCTTGGCATTGGTAACGTTGTCCAGCGCGACTTCCAAACCTTTTTCCCGTCTTTCCAAACTACGGGCTAACTGGTAACCAGCCGGATCATCAGCGGCGCTGTTGATTTTCTTACCGGTCGAAAGACGCAGCTGCGATTCTGCTAATTTTCCGTTAATGTTCGACAAAGATCCATACGCCAATAGGGCATCGACATTTGTGTTAACTTGCGTGACACTCATTTTACACTCCTTTGTTTTGTTGGGCATCCCTGCCCTTTTGTTTTCTTGCGGTTTCAATAAACTTGCGATGGGTTGATTCCGCTTTTCTTCTCCGCATCGCTTTTCAAACATCTTCTACCCTTATTATCGCCTACTGACACCAAAACTGAAAAATCCGGTCGGAATATTTTTAATAAATTTAAAGAAGACGATTTTTTAATAAGATTTAATAAAATTTAACAAACCTCCGACGAGAACAAACAACTGGAGACCGGTCTGTCTCCAGGGCACAAGATTGATTTTCATCGGTATCGGGCCTCTTGAACCGGCTGGTCGTGATCCGGAAAAGAAAAAGCAAAAGCAAAAGCCCCGGCGATCCGGGGCTTTCATTGATATCTGAGGAGAAGTGATTTTTTAACCTTTTACATTTTTTATCTTTTCATTCAGGATTTCATCAAATAACATGTCGATATGCTCTTTTTTTACTTTCCATTGTCCACCGATCTTCAACGCCGGGATTTTTCCCTGCTGGGCCAGGTGGTAGACGGTCTGTTCTTTAATTTTCAAGTAGCTCGACACTTCCTTTATATCCATTATCTGGTCTGTCATTGTCTTAACTCCCTTCCATGGTTAGAGATAAATGGATTTTTAGTTCAGAAGTATTCATTTGCCAAACAACCGGATTTGTATTTTCAAGGCGGTACATTGTTCCGCTCCTAATTTACCTTCATGGCCTGGCTCCAGGCACTGCGAATGTCAGAAAGCATCCCTTTGGCCTCGTCAAAACGCCGTTTGTAAATCCGGTCCAGAATGCGCTTGTAGACACTGTAGAAAGTGAAAGCGATTTGTTTGTCATCGAAACGCAGGGAATTGATCAGAATATGAATGGCCGATAGCGCCTTGGAGCGATCCTGACGAGTGCAGGCGGCAATGGCGGCATCATATACATAAGCGATCAACTGTTCCGGACTGGCGGACAGTACTTTTTGGGCTAAGTATGGGTTTGTAGGACGGTTGTAGGACTGATTGGTTGGCATTTTATTCCTCTTGTTCTTTCCATTATTTATCGGTTATTAAAGATCTCATCATCATAAACTGGTAGAATTGAGGCGGTTTCCCGCCTCAATTCTACATCTATTTTTATTGTTGCATTAGCTGGAGAACCAACTGCGGAGAAGAGTTCGCCTGCGTGAAGGAGGACGCGGCTGTCTGCTGGATAATCTGCAGTTTCATAGACTCCATCTGCTCTTCCACCATATCGGCATCTTCGATATTACTGCGAACCGCGGCGGTATTGGTAATAGCAGTCGACAGGGTCGTTTCCTTGAAATCCAGGCGCGAGGTATATTCACCAACATCCTGAATAACACTGGACAGGGTATCAATCGCGTTGCTAACCGTGGTTATGGCCGTATTGGCTCCCGATTGAGTAGACACATCCACTCCACTCAAACCCAGCGAAGCCGCCGCGGCACTGCTAAGACTTACGGATAGGGTTGCGGAAGCTTCTTCACCAACCTGGAAACTACCGGTATAATCGCCATCAATCAGCTGATCTCCGTTAAAGGTGGTTTCCGAAACGATGTCTCCGATTTCTGTAATAAGCGCTGATATCTGAGAGTTAATAGCGGTTCGTTGCGTAGAGTTCAGAGATTGGTCAGCGGCCTGGGAAGCCTTTTCTTTGACTGTCTGAAGAATATCCATGATATTTTCATAACCGCCTTCAGCCGTATTTAAGATACTCTGGGCGTTGGTAACGTTATCCAGGGCAACTTCCAAACCTTTTTCGCGTCTTTCCAGACTGCGGGCCAGCTGATAGCCAGCGGGATCGTCCGACGCGCTGTTGATCTTTTTTCCGGTTGAAAGCCGTAATTGGACATCTGCCATTTTGGTATTGATATTGGCCAGAGACTCATAGGCCAGTTTGGCATCGACATTAGTGTTAACTTGCGTGACACTCATTTTACACTCCTTTGTTTTGATTTGGGCATCCTTGCCCGGTTAGTTTTTGTTTCTTTTATTCTGTTGTTCAAATAGCCTCATTATCATTATCGGCGGAAAAACAGGAACCTTTAATAAAAAACAATAAAATCTCTGAAAAAAGCGCGGCATCTATCAGATAACAAAACGATTTATCCGGGAATAATGGAATTTCGGGCGGAATGATAAGGGAAAACAGAAATAATTATGGAGAGAACCGTCGCTTACGCCGGTTGAAGCAGATAGCGGTAAATCTCCTGAGCCTTGGAGAGATCACCGATTTTACCATACAGTCCAACCAAACGTTTGATCGTTTCGGGATTGTTTTTATCGATTTCGAAGAGACGTTCGTAGACCGTGATGGCCTCGTGATATTTTTCCTGTTTGAGCAGGATAAACGCCAATTTTTTTAATAAATCCGGGGATTCTCCGGCGGTTTTCAATAGTTGTGTCAGATGCTCTCCGGCGGAAGTATATTGTCCCGTCTTTAAGAACCAATCGATCAGGTTATTCAATGCTTTTTGGTGGGTCGCCGGAAATGAAGCGGCCTTCTTAAACGCATCAACTGCTTGCGAGGCCTGATTGGTTTTCAGATAATAAACTCCGAGAGTGTTCAGCACTTCGCCGCGCTCCAGAATGAGATCGCTGGGTAAATATTCCGGAGCCGTCTCGATTTTTTGAAGGTTCGTCTCTAACCTTTCGAGCCAATGGATAACGGCAGGGTTATCTTTTTCCGCCACCGCAATCTTATACATTAAATAGTAAGCGCCAACCTGCAGCGGCCATTTTTCGATGGACTGATTGACACAACGCTGAGCCGAACGGAAATCATTCAGCCGAAAATAAGTGTCTCCCATCGCGTTGTACAACGCGGCCGAAAGACCGGGTCCGAACTGGCGCAATTCCTCCACTCTTTTATAGTGGCGCAAGGCATTGTCCAATTCACCATTCAGGTCATAATGCTGTGCCAGGGTAAAATGAGCAAAGGCGTTTTCCGGTTCGCGGATGACATAATTCTCGAGGATTTGACGATTGCGATGCTCTTTTTTTTCCGCCTGCTCTCCGGTAAAACTATACCCGGTGTGGTAGATCCAGATGCCGGATTCCTTTTCTACGGCTCCGATTTTAAAAGCGCTGGGCGAGATTTGTTCGTGAATCTGCCCCGTAAAGCGGATGCCGGGCCGGTTATTGAACAAACGGTGCGAACGGGACAGGGCATAGTTATGGCCGTCTTTTTGCAGATTTTTAATATTAACATTATAGAGCACCGGTTCCAGTCCTCTCCGGCAGAGCGCGGCCAGTTTGGGAAGCGATTCGGGCATCAGTCTTTCATCGGCATCCAGCCAAAGAATCCAGTCGCCGGTCGCATAACTCAGGGAAACATTGCGAGCGGCGGAAAAATCATTTTTCCACAGGCTGGAATAAACTTCAGCGTCGAATTGGCGGGCAATCCTTTCCGTACCGTCAACACTGCCGGTATCGACCACCACGATCTGGTCGGCGATCGCCTGAATGCTTTCCAGACAGCCGGCTATGAGGCGCTCCTCATCCCGCACGATCAGGCAAACCGATAACGACGCTTCTTTCTGGTATTTATAAGCCATTTTTACGAGAGTGGAATTGTCTGGCACATTCGCAGGAGATTAAATATATCTTTTTTATCGATATATTCATCCGGATAATCATCGACAATATTGGTAAAATAACGGCAGGCGGTCTCGACTTTCCCCTGATATACCGACGCAACGGCCAGAACGTACATCGCCACCGGATTGTCATCGCTGATTTTTAGACTTTCGCGGCTCCATTTCTCGGCTTCATTATAATGGTCTTCGGAAAGTTCGATCTGAGCCAGCCGCATGCAGATGGTGCTGAGTATTTCCATTGGTAATGTTTGATAATTACCTTGCAAAACCTGCAGCAAAGTTTCTTTCGCCAACGATTCGTAACCCATGGCTTTATAAGCTTCGCCGAGTTTAAACAGCAGGTATAGATTTTCGGGATCGGTTGACAATTCCCGCTGAATAAGATTCAGACTTCGTTCGGTCTTTTTACGGGGATTATTCATATAGCCGTAGTGATTAACAATCCAGGTCAGGTCGGTAATTTTCCCGCCCATCCGTATTATCGACGGTGAAATCTGGTTGTGGACCGCTTGTTTATAGCGATATTCCGGCCGGTTGCGAAAAAAACGAATCTGAACGTCATCGCTGTAACGCACCAGATTACCGGAAGGGGCAAAATTGCGGACAATGACGCCGATTCCTTCCGCATCGGTGTTTTCGAGAATTTTGCGAATTTCCCGGCGCGATTCCGGAGCGATTTCCTCGTCGGCATCCATCACCAGAATCCATTCACAATCCGCATTCGATAACGATTCGTTACGGGCCGCTGAAAAATCGTTTTTCCATTCGATGGCATAAACGTCGGCTCCATAATGCCGGGCGATCGGGATCGTCAGATCGGTCGATCCGGTATCGACAACGACAATCTGATCGACAATATCTTTAACGCTATCCAGAGCTCGTCCCAGATTGTGCTCCTCGTTCTTTACGATCATACAGAGTGAAATCAGGTTTTCGTCGTGCATTTCAGATCCTTTTTATCATTGTTCTGACTCATTTCACCATTTAAAATTTGGCCACGATGCCTCTGAAGAGTTCAAGCAGATTGCTCTTGCCGACCCGGCCTTCCAGCCTATCGCGATCGATCTCATAAAACCGGTCGCCGTAGGAATCTAATTTGGTCGTCACGATTCCGGACCGCATCAGACTTTTTAAAACCAATTCGTATTCCTCGATGGGCTTACTGAGATATTCGGTACATTTAGCTTCCAGCAGCTCGCGGGGAATATCCGGGGCATTGGCCTGCTCGGATATCAGGCGCTTGATGAACTTAATGAAGGTGGTTTCCTGATCGGTCAGATCGGTCAGATCGTCAGCGGTTTCAACCCCCAGGCGTTTCATATATTGCTGTTTGCAATAATCGTTAAACTTTTGAAATGACTTGCAATCATTGGTTTGAAAAAGCCGTCCGAATTCGTAATCCTGTTTAGTGCCGGCCAGCGGGCTCAGCGAGAGGATTGTCATAACCCGGTCGACGATATCCGGCGGCTGATTCAGAACGAAAGAAATGGCCTCGACGGTGTTCTGCCAGGGCACCGAAACATAGTCAAAATTATCCGGCTTAGTCATGGATAGCATCAGGTTCAGCATAAATACAACGCGCTTGCCTGATTCTTTCGGATCGCCGGCATTCTGTTTCTTATTAGTCTCGCGTAACCGTTCGGCCAGGATTTGATAAAGCGAACGCATGTAGGGCGGAATTTTCGCCAGATGCTGTTTGAAAAGGATATTGTTGATTTCGATACAAGTCACCGGAGTAATCGCCGTGACGGTTGCCGAGCGGGTCTGGCTGTCAAAAAGCGCCATCTCGCCGAAAATTGCGCCCTCGGTCACTTCCGCCAATATTCTTTTTTGGTTGTTGACCTGCATAGAAACTTCCACCTTACCCGATTTAACAATAAACATCGAGTAACCCATTTCACCTTCCCGGAAGATGCTCTGGCCGGGGCCATAACTTCTCAAAGTATGCTGCTCAAAATAAGTCGTCATAACCTGCTCACTACCGATTTACTATTTTTTCCATTTCAACATTTCCAGGATCGAGAATCAGAACCCGTTCGGCATAGCCGCGGGCTTCGGCCGGGTGATTGACGCCATTATACACCTGCGCCAGGCGAACCAGCGTCGGAATATCATCAGGATAATCACGAGTGATTTCAAAGTAGGCCTGTAAACCGCGTTCAAATTCCCGCAAGGCGAAAAGCGCCTCGGCTTGATTGCGTCTGGCGTCCAGATATTCCGGATGCAGGCGAACGGCCGTTCCAAAAAGCTGAACCGCTTGCGCAAACTTGCCTTCCAAATAAGCGATTACACCCAGCTGATTATAGGCCGGAGCAAAATTTTCATCCTGATGGATGACCTGCTTCAGTAAATCTTCCGCCAATTTATAGTTTTCACGCTGACACTCACAAAGCGCCAGGCCATATATTCCATCGACGTTATCGGGAGATTCTGTGCGAATGCACCCGAAGCCCGCCAGCGCCAGGTCGAATTGGTTTTCCTCCAAAGCGTGGTTGGCGGCATTGAATAAATGACGATAAACATCCGCCGGGTTTTCGCTGATAATTTTCTGCAAATCGGCCAGCGTCGGCCTTTTTCCGTCAGAATAAATTTGCCGGAGTCTTTCGGCCGGCTCGAAACCGGGTACGTCTTCCAGTAATTTATCCAATCGGGACGCCGCGGCTTGTTCGCCCGAATAGATGGCAGCTTTCACCTGCAGCCAGCGCAACCAGAGCGCATCCGTTTTATCGGCCGTAAACATTTTTTCGAGTTCGGCTAATGCGGCCTCTGCATCGACCATGAGAGCGCCGTCGTAAATTGCAGAAAGGATGAAGTCCCGGCTGATCCGTAAATAGTTTTCACGATAAAAAAACTCAGTATTTTTCAAAAGCGGTCCGGCCGATTGCCAGGCATTGGTAAAATCCCGCATAGCCTGATAATAAAGCATCTGTACGAAATGCACTTCCGGCTGATTACCCTGATAAGATTTCAGGTAATTCATCAAAGCCGCCGATCTTTGGGTCTGTCCGGAACGAATAAGGTAAAACAATGTACGGACATTATGCTGCAATTCGGCCGCGGCGCGGGTTTGAAATTCGGCCAGCAGCGCGTCCGTATCGCGAGCCGTCGCAGTCTGATTAATCAGGTTCTCCTTTAAATCCGGCTCAAAGTCAATTTTCATCAAATCCTCGAAGGCCTTAATAAATGCTTTAACCGAATTCTGTTCGCTGTAATCGACGACCGTCCGGTAGCCTTCCGACTGGAGATCCCCGGTAAAAATCCGCCCGCCCAAAACCCGGCCGATCAGGTCGGCGAAGCGGTCGGTATCTCCGTATCTGACCACAAAGGAATTGACGCCGTCGCGGCAAAAGCTCTCGGCGCCCATGTTGTTGGTCGTTATTACCGGCACGCCGCAGGCCATGCCTTCTAAGGCTGGCAACGAAAAACCTTCGTACCAGGAAGTCACGACCAGGAGATGCATCCGCCGTAGTAACTGAGCCACCTGTTTGCCGGAAAGATCGTTATGATAACGAATTTTTAAGCCGGGTATCTTCCGGAAAGTTTCATCAAATCCCGGATTCTGACCGCCCCAGACAATATGCAGGTTGACATTATCCAAACGGCCGGCCGAATTTTGCAATTTCTCTAACGATTCCAGTAAAAACGGCAAGCCCTTGAGCTTATCGGATGGGTTCCCGATAAAGGCTATTGAACCGTTCTCTTTTTCGACGTTCCAATCCGGATAGAAATCGTCCAGATTGATACCATTCGGAACGTAATGACCTTCGCGTCCGAATTTATCCCGGAACAATTGCATCAGGTGTTTCGACACTAAGAGATTATTGACCGGCAGGTTGTGCAACGTCGTGTAAAAATATTTATCCGCCCGCATTTTTTCGAAAGTGTCTCCCAGATGATAGCCCTCGTATCCCTGGCAGATATGCACGACTCTTTCCGACGGAACTTTCGTCAACACCTTGGGAACGTCGTACACACTGAAAACCACGACCAGATCGGCGTCAGTAAAGTCATCCTCATAATGATCGCGCACCTTGATAAATTCGCCCGGCAGTTTGGTCCATTGCGGCGGATCGTCAACCGAGTAGATTTTTATCCGGCAACCCAACTGCGCCAGCCATTGAATGTGCTGAAAAACTTTCTTGACGCCGCCGCCGATCAGATTAGTGTAGCGCAGAACGTAGGTAATCCGCGGGAGATTTCCGGAAACGAGCGGGCGATTATCGCCCTCCGGAATCTTGCGTCTAAAATAATCGCCCAGCAGACTATCCGAAAACCTGAAAGCCGAAAAACAATCGACACAAATTCCGGGCTTTTCCTGTGCATCGGATGAAACCGGTAAAGCATACCGGTATTCAGCGACTTTACCGCAAACCGGGCAGCGGATTTCAAGAGCATGGTTAACCTGTTTCGGATCGACCCAGTAATTCCATTTTTCAATGTTTTCCGTCGTGAGACTTACCAGAGCGGCCGGCTGTCTCCATCTTTCGGCTTTTTCACGCAAAGCCTGATCGGTTATTCCGGCAATCAATTCATCCACCTCGGATATCGCCGCACCAACTTGCAATTTGCACCAGACGTAATAGGCTTTAACCTCGTCGGGAAATTGGCGGATATTCGGCTTCCGGCGGAAGGACCGCAGATAAGTGTCGAACTTGCCGAGCGTGTTGACGATTCGCACAAAATAGTCGAACGCCTTCGCATAGTTCGGATTGTCATAATCGCAGAGATATTTAAAAACGGCTAAAGCTTCCGGTAAATTCTCTTTTTTAAAATATTTCTGTTCGCCATGCCTGAACAGAATATCGGAGTAGTGCCGTTCACTGGCGCGATCAAACTTAGTAATGTCGGCAAACTGATCGTTCCGGACGAATTTTTCACGCGGTCGCATTTTTATCTGCGCCGCAAGATCGGTCAACTTCTGGTGATATTCAGCCCAGAACGGGCCTTTTTCGCTGGCTGCCTTGAACGAATAAATTCCGGCTTCCAGAATTTGGGCGCGGCTTTTCTGCTCCAGACTCAGTAATCCCTGCCGGAACCATTCCCAAAATACTCCCTGCAAAGTTGTATGGTTTATGAGGCAGTCCGAATCGGCCAGAATATTATAGAATTGCTTAATAAATATCCAGAGATCTTCTTTATTATTAAAATCGATGTGGCGGTAAAAATCGCGCAGGGAATATTTACCAAGGTAAAAGTCGATCATGGAATTGCCGTCGAAGCGGCAGTCCAATGCGAAATCGGTAAAGCCCTGATTCGGATGGACCCGCCGCAGAGTCAGTTTATGATCCAGCCAGAAAAAGCGGTAATCTTTGGCCGCCAGGCGCATCCAGAGTTCCGTGTCCTGGGCGTGTTTGAACTGCAGGTTGAATCCGCCGACTTCGCGCATTATTCGCATCGGGATCATGATCGTGCAACCGTCGATAAAATCATATTTCAGACATTGCGGGAATTCCAATCCGTCGATAAACGGTTGCGTCAGGTTGAATTCTTTGACGTTGTCATACGGATCGGTATAATCGAACTGGCCGAAGACGATGGCGTATTTTTCATCCAATTTCTGGAATGCATCGATCTGCAATTGCAATTTATCAGGATAAAACAGATCGTCGGAACTCAGCCAGCAAAAATATTGACCGCGGGCTTCTGCGATGCCGCGGTTCAGGGCAGACGAAATGCCGCCGTTCGGCTTGTGAATGCCGCGGATGCGCGAATCGCGTTTAGTATATTCTGCAATTACCTCGGCGGTGTTGTCGGTCGAGCCGTCATTGACGACCACGGCTTCCCAGAAAGGATAAGTCTGCGCCAGAATGCTATCCAGCGATTTTGGCAGCCACTCGGCCTGATTATAGGACGGCATCACGACCGAAACGAGCGGATGTTCCGACCAGATGGCGATGGAAGTATCGCGGCTTTTTCCGGCGTCGTCCCAGTCGTACCAATCCTGCCAGATTTGACGAAAGGTAAAACCAAGTCCGGCGACTTTGGCCTCATCCCAGACGCTGCGATGCGTCTGCCAGAATTCGCCGCCCAGTCCCCACATATCCTGGTCCTGTTTATGGTCCCCGATCGGGATTTGCGCAAAGAGCATCCTGCGAGTGGCCTGTCGGGCCTTGGCAACCAGTTTTCTGGCGTCCGGTTCTTCAAGATGCTCGATGACGTCGATCATCAGAACGCAATCGAATTGTGCGGTACTATTCGCGAAATAATCCAGGGCATTGGCATTGACAAATTCCGCCCAGGGCGCGACCGCGCGGGCTTTTTCGATATAAGGCTGGTGCGGTTCGATGGCCACCACCCGCTGATTCGCATTGGTATATTTCAGGTAATCGCCGATGCCGCAACCGATATCCAGCACACTGGCCGAATTCTCGATAATCGTCCTGACGATAGCCTGAAAATCCCTGGTCGTAATCGCATGGGCGAGCGTGGCTTCAAATCGCTCGCTGACAGGTTGTTTTTCCGGATGGTCGTTTTTTTCTTTTTCTGATTCGCTCATGGTCTTTAATAAATTTTAATTACTTACCGGAACCGCGGTTGAATTACTGGTCAGCGGTATCGAATCATCTAACAGGCTTCTTAAAAACTGATAATTTTCCAGGGCAATTTCATTGCCGGGATCGACATTCAATAATTGTTCGATCTGGTTCAGCGCCTCATCGTTATGCCCTTCGAGAATATTCAAGACGGCCAGATCGTTGATGGCGTAACTGAAATGCGGGTCATAGGCGATCAAATACTTCAGCAGGAGGCGCGCGGCCGGATAATTCTGCAGGGCGATGTTTTTCTCGGCCAGATTCAGAATATCATGCAGGTTAAAATAGCCGCCGGTCAAACCTTCCGCCGCCAGAAAGCGATTCACCCAAACATCGCCGTCCAGATCGATCGGCTTCGCATAATCGCCGAACAACTGGCCGAAGTTGCGTCTTTCGCCGCGTGCCAGGGCCAGCGGATAATCGATGATGATATTTTTCCGGCGCCAACCCGCCTGTTCATTTAAATAAGCATATCCCTGATGAGCTATTTGTTCGCGTTCGTCGGCATGAGTCAGGTAATATTCGATCGACCGGAGGCCTTCTGCGTCGCTGTGAAACCAGACCAAATGCCGGTGATTGACAAAAATATTCTCGATTCCGGGGAAATACCGGATCAGCAGGAATGCCCCGCTCATCAGCGTCCGGAAAGTCCGCCCGGAGGTAAAACCTTTCGTGAACGGTCCGTCATAAGCCAGAACGATTTTCGAGCGTTGCGCGAGCAAATGCACCTCGTCTTCACTGATAAAATCATCCGTCCAGCCAAGCAGGTTGAGATCACTCCAGCCTTTGCCGACAACTTTCAGACTTTCGGGAAAAGCGCCGTCCACTTTACGGATAAAATCGCGGCGGCGAACATACATATTTTCGTGGCCGTACATTTTCAGCCCGATATGACCGGCGCCGGTAAACAAAATTTCATACTCTTTTTTAAGCGGTTCGACCGCCGTGAACGGCCGATTGACAAACGGCGGAATATATTCGACATTCGTCAAACCCTGACCGCGCGCAGTATCGGCAAATTCACCATCGTCGGCGATAAAATGATCGACGCAATGCGCAATCTCCAAATTCCTGGTTACTTTTTCGGCATCATAACTGCACGGATCGCCGAACCGCGCCACGACGTACGCGCCCGATTCCTTTTTCAGCTGCCGCAGAAATTCTTCCCGGAAAAAGGTCACGTTATTCGGCATCAGCAGAACGACCTGCGGCTGGTAAAACAGCGCGTCGCTCAGGATAATCTCGCCGATTTCGTCCGGCTCAAAATGATAATGCGAGTTGCCGCGATACCGAACCGACTGACCGACGACAAGCGTCGCCAGGATAGCCTGACTACCCGCATTCACGAAAACCAGCAGAGCCGGGCCGCCGCTGTTATGCTGAAAACGCTTGGTGGCGGTCAGGGCGGGCAGATCGTCATTCTGCAGAATCGGATAACCGCCGTCTGATGGGCTGATGTAGACTTTGGCAATCTGCGAACGGTCCATGCCGGAATGCAGGCGAGCTGCTTGCAGCAGAATCGTTTCCTGAACCGGTATCAGACTTCCGACTTCTGCAAGGCGACACTCATTGAATACCGCCAGGATTTTCTGCAATTGCGCGATTTGCACCTGAAGACGACCTTCGCCGTCGTGGGCTGTAATTTCGCTTAAAAGTATCTCAATGAGATTCTGCCGATTGGTAAAAATAGAGCGGAGCCGGCCACTTTCATCCATTTTTTCCACTTGCAGAACATTCGGAATCATATCGTTAATTTTCTGTCTTAAAAAACTCCCGCATCTGGACAACCTGCTCGCGAACACTTACTTTACTAACCTTGGATGATAAATCGTAAATGCTCGTCATGCTGCGGTCAACCGGTTCCGGTGCCTCGAAGGTATTGATCGTAAATTGCAGGTCATAGACCTCGTCAAAGATTTCCATCAGGCTGTGTTTGCTGACCGTATCCGGTGAAAAAATATGAAATATACCCGGTTTATAGAGTCCGCCGGTCACGATTTTTTCAATGATCTCCGCCAGATAAACAGTCGTCACGCCGTTCCAGAAATGGTTGGTGTAACCGTTAACCGGCTTGCCTTTCTGGCTGCGCGCCCATTCCAGCAGATTACGCGACGTGCCGCGTTCCTCGCCGATAATCGAAGTCCGGATCGTCATACAATCTTTGTTCTCACCGGCGCATTTGCTGAGGCCGTAAACATCTTCGGCATCAAAGAGATCTTCTTCGGAATAATGCCCCTTTCGCCCGGAATAAACACAGTCCGACGTAATATGAACACACTTGACGCCTATTTTTTTGCTAAGAAGTGCCAGGTTGCGCGGGAAGACTGAATTGACCTTAAAAACATCTTCGATAGGTGTCACGGCGATGCGTGGTTTGACTACGCCGGCGCAATTGACGACTACTGAAACGTCTTTCAGGTATGGTAGTAATGAGTCGGCCGGCTGATGGGCAATATCAAATTCGGCGCGGGACAATTCTTTAACCGACCAGCCTTTGCGCTGAAAATATCGCGAAACGGCCACTCCCAGCATACCTTTTGAACCGACGACAAGTAATTTATCCATAATAAATCCTTTCAGCGTTGCTCGATATTCCACGGATCCCAGTAATGCGCTTCGAAACGGAAATCGTCATTCAGGCTTTCGCTTAATTCTGAAGTTGAGAAATACATGATCTTAGCGTCGGGGCTGAGGGTCATGGCTCCATTGGCATATCCGGCCGGGATAAACAGAACCGCCGGATTGCGGTCGGTCAAAGCAAAACGCCAGACTTTCAGATGTTTGGAGGGATTGACCCAGTTGTCAATCCCCACGGCGCAGATCAGGGCCGAACCCTTGACAACCAGCACGTACTTGGCTTCTTTCTTATGCCCGTGCCAGGCGCGGATGAAACCGGCGGCATGGTTTTCCACCATGTAAAAGCGATGCACATCTTTAAAATTGAAATCGTTGACGAAGCTGACAAATCCGCGGTCGTCGGCCGCCAGTCCGCCTTTAATCAGTTGCGGTTCGATGCTAATTTCCATTGCCGTTCTCCATTTCTTTCAAATATTCCTGATTCGAATAACGTTTGCTTTTCAGGTTTTTGATACGGCGGGTTTCCACCAGGAATTTGAGCTCGTCGATGCCTTCATCGATGGAATGATGCGAGCGATAGTTGAAAGTTTCGCGGGCTTTTTCACTGGTCACCCGGTAATTGCGCGTATCCTGGAAAGGCATATCGGTCTCTTCAATGACAATGTCCGGGAAATGATTACGCACCTGGTAAGCCAGATCACGGATGCGCACGTTCTGGCGATGCAGATTGTAAACGCCGGTGTAGTCGGTCTCCAGATTGGCCACGACCGATTCGGCAACGTCTTTGACATGCAGAAGCGGCCGGAACTGCTCACCGCCGAAAACCGAAATTTTCCCCTGAGTATAGGCCCGGACGGTTAATGTATTAACGACTAAATCAAGCCGAATCCGCGAATGATGATCACCGACCCCAAACAAGGTGCCGAGCCGGAAAATCATGGCGTTTTTATCGTGCAAATACTGTTCGGCTTTTAACTTGCTGGAGGCGTACAAAGAAAGCGGCTTTTTCGGGGAAAGTTCGTCCAGTTCCTTATCCTGCGCTCCGTAAACCGAACAGGTCGACATGAAAATTATCCGACCGTCGAAATGCTCGGCCAGCCATTTGACCGATTCCTGATTAACTGCGATGGTCAGATCGGGATTCAACTGACAGGCGCCGTCACCAACGATCGCCGCCAGCCAAACCACCACGTCCGCCCACTGCAACTGCGGCAACAACCGCTCGCGGTCCAGGACATCGCCATAAACAAAATCAACATCTTTGCGATAGGAATCCTCGTACAACAGATTATCATATACCCGGACGTTATAGGCGGCGTTGTGCACCAAATCCGTTACGGCGCCGCCAACATATCCGGCTCCACCCACAATTAAAACTTTTTTCATTTTATAAAACCTCTTTTAATATATTCACGATCCGTTCGGCGGTCCGTCCGTCGCCCAGCCATTCCAACTGCTTTTCCGATACCGAATAATTCCTGAAAAAATCCAGCGTCTCCGTCGTCATGGCTGCTATCGGACGTTCCTCACCAACCATGATACTGTTGCCGTTCTCGACCGATTCCGGGCGTTCCGTGGCCTTGCGCGGAACCGCGACCGGCACCCCCAGCAAAGGACACTCTTCCTGGCTGGTGCCGGAATCAGAGACGACGCCATAGGCATTATACTGCAGGTTGAGGTACTTCAGAAAGCCGTACGGCCCAACCAGTTCGATATGCGGATATTTGCGGTAATATTCTTCGCCGCCGACCAATTTCAGGGCGCGGTTGAATTTCACTAATTTGACCGGCAATCCGCTGGTTCTGCCGACCATATCCAGATAACTCAGGATGTGGTCGTACTGGGCGGCGGATTTCAGGTTTTCACTGCGGTGAATGTCGGCCAGGATGTAATCGCGGGCCGGTTTCCCCTGCGGCTTAAATTCACGTACGATTTCACGAATGGTATTACCAACCACGAAAACCTGATCGGGATTTTTATTTTCTTTGACAAGGCGTTCTTTGTAAAGCGGCGTATAGACGAAAATGAAATCCGAGACATAATCGCAGATCACGCGGTTGACCTCTTCCGGCATGCGGCGGTCATACGAACGCATCCCGCCCTCGATATGACCGATGCGAAAACCGCCTTTGAAGAGCGGGGCGCTGATCATTGCCGAGTTGGAATCGCCCAGGAACAGGATCAAATCCGGCCTGATTTGCTGCTGCTCCAAAAGTTGCGGAACGGCCGTGGCTAAGTAAGCCAGCTGTTCAAAATGGTTGGTACTTTTTGATCCGGTTTCCAGTGTAAAATCCGGCCGGCGGATGGTGAGTTCCTCGAAGAAAATTCGGCTCAAGGCATCATCATAATGCTGGCCGGTGTGGAGCATGACGTGATGGAAATTCTCATCCAGCTTCTTAAAAACATTCCGCATCCGGATAAAATCAGGACGAATCCCGGTAATCGTAACGATGGTTTTGGGCATTTCTATTTATTACCCCCCAGACTTCTTGGAATAGTCAGGTAGCCTTCCGGAAGATTTCTTTTCCGTAAAAGCAAGGAAGTCCGGACCTGGATTAAATAGTACCTGAGGATTAAACCCAGAAAATTATGCGCCCGGATAAAGTAGCCTTTCGGAGTAACCCAGTAATGCATATTATTTTCCTCCTACGATGTTTTTCAACAATTGCAACTCCAGCTTCCCGGAAACCACCGCATTCCGGTTAGCTTCCTGCAGGCGCTGGTAAATTTCTTCCCGATAGATCGGGATGTCCAGAGGAGCCTCTATTCCCAGACGAACGGCCCCGGAGGTTTTTTCCAGGACAGTCAAAATAATATTTTTACCGATTCGGAGGCTTTCGCCCGATTTGCGTGTTAGTACTAACATGATATTTTCCCGTAAATCTTTTCAGAATTCATGAATCGCTTTTTCATTGTAAGATTTTATTGACCGGATATTCCATCGAGAGGGCCTCGTTTTCCAGGATCACCTGGAGTCCGATCTCTTTTTTAGGATTAACGATCAGCGGCGCCGAAATGTTAGCCGTCAATTGGCGGCGCTGGTGATTGATGCGCAGGATAGTGAAGATATCCGGTTTTTGGGCGCCGGCCAGTTCGATCTTCTGCAATTCTGCCCTGGGAATATTGATTTGCTTGGCAATATCCAGAGACTGAATGTCCAGGATCAACATTTGCACTTCCGGCTCTTCTAAGGATTGAAGCGAGCTGAAGGGTGAATAATCCGGCAAATTCACGATTTGAAACTGAGTCAGGTTTTCGAAACCCGGCAGTCCGTACCGGAAATTGATATTCCGCTTCATTGCATTGGCTGTTTGCATATTACACCTTTTTTCATAAATGTCTATCCTAATCAATGAAATTCAAGATACTCATGTTAAGCGCCTCGCTGGCAATTTCCAGAGCAGCCCGGTAGGCTGTTTCGGCGGTACTGTATTCGATCAGGGAAACCGCCGTGTCGGCATCGGTCAGCGAGGACAGGATCGATTCCAGATTGGTATTGGCGGTTTCCAGCCGGTTTTGAATAATATCCAGCTGGCTGCTTTTCGAGCCCAGAGCTGAGGTCGTGGAGCTGATATTTTCGGCCACTGAATTCAGGCTGTCGAGAGCTGTGGAAACGGCCTCCGTATCGTTGTCTGCCAACGCATCCCGTAAGTCGATAAGAGACTGGAACAATCCGGTATCCTCCAATTGGGTACCGGTGATATTGATCGTCAGATTGCTATTCTCGGCTACCCGGCTCAGGATATTTTCCGAATTACCATTATAGGTCACGCTGGTGCCGTTATAAGTAAAGGCGTCCGTTCCGGTCGTCACCGTCCCGGCAAACACATTTTTACTGAGATAAGTACTGTTGACCAATGACATGACTTCATCGATAATGCCATCCACACCTTCCGACAAGGTTTGGCGGGTGCTGGCACTGTTGGAGGCATCGGCGCCGCTATTGGCTATTTCAAGAGCCTGGGTTACCTGATCGTAAATACTATCGAGTAATGAAGAGGTGTTATCGATCCAGCCGTTGGCATAATCGATATTGCTCAGGTATGTTTCATTGGCGGCGATGGTATTGCGGTATTGAGTAGCTTTCGCAAAACTGGTCGGATCGTCGGACGATTTGGATACGGCGGTTCCGGTGGAAATTTCATTTTGACTCTTGGAGAGCGAAACCTGGGTTTGATTAATGCTGTTCAGCAGGTTGCGGGAGACAATTGATTGGGTAATGCGCATATAAACCTCTTATGACTGTTAAATCACATTTAATAGGGTATCGACCATATCCTGAACGGTCATAAGCAATTTTGAAGCGGCCTGGTAAGACTGCTCATACTGGATCAGGTAGGTCATTTCTTCGTCCAAAGATACTCCGCTCACGGAATCGCGCTGATTCTGCAGGCTCAGGACGATATTGGACTGGCTTTTTGATAAATCCGAAGCCTCCTCAACCTGATTTCCAATGTGCGTAATCAGGTTATTGTAATATTGAGAAAAAGTGAGTGAGCCGATATTGGCCTCGGTCTGCAGATCATAAATTGCCTGTGCAACGGAGCCGTCACCACTTGAATTGGCGGCTGCCGAAGAGGCAATCAGGGAAGCATCATTCAGGACTGCATTATTGACTGAAAAATTTGCGGCTCCCGTGATGCCGGTTGAAAAGAAATTAATGCCGGTGATGCCGGACAGATTATAGCCGGAGCTATGAATCGTATTAACTTTTTCGGCTAACGAGACCGCCAGAGTATCCAGTGCCTTCATGTATTCAGGAATATTATTGTTGTAAATATCCGCCAGGCTTCCCAGGATACCGGCCTCGATCTCGATTTCGTTACTGCCTTCGACCCGGTATTCAAACTGGGCGTATCCGCCTTTTTCGGTAACGGCGACGGAGACTTCACGGGTGCTGCTGCCCGAAACCAGTATCTGACCATCCGTCGAAATCAGCAGACCGTTTTCACTGTCACGCACGTCAATGTTCATGAGTTCGCTCAGTTCTTCGATTACCTGATCACGTTGATCTAATAAATCGGCACTTTCCGCGTAGGCAATTTTTTCATTAATCTGGCCGATTTGCCGGATCAGACTATTGACATCGTCGATATTATTGTCAAGGTCGCTGGCAATTTCGGTCTGAACCCGCTCCAGATCAGACGATAGTTGATGAAAAGTATTGGAGAGCTGTTCGGATTTATCCTTGACGACCTCGCGGTTAGTCTGGCTCTCGGGATCGGCGGCCAGATCATTCCAGGAATTCCAAAATTCTGCCATCACACTGCTCAGGGCCGAATCATCCGGTTCGGCAAACAGGTCCTCGATCTGGGTCAGGATAGTTTCATCGCTTTCGTATTGAGATAATTTGGAACTTTCGGCACTCAACCGGTTCTCGATAAATTGATCGACCACCCGGGAGATGGATTCTTTATCGAGTGTGTTGAAACCCAGCATTTGGGTGGTGTTGATCTGGCGTCTTTTATAACCTTCGGTATCGACGTTGGCGATATTGGTCGAAGTGTTATTGATCTGCGCCATACTGGTGTAGAGCGCTCTTTTGGAAGTTTCGAAAATACCATCAATAGCCATAATAATCTCACACTTGAAAGTTTAATACACGACTGGCTTTGGCGGCGGATGTCATGTTGCCGCGTACATTATATAGATAGGTCGGCTCGTCGTTGGCCTGTAAAAATAGCTGGATCATGCCCCGGACATGTTCAATCGAGAAATTCAGCAGGTTGCGGTTGTCCTTGTTAATTCGGGTGACTTTTTCCATTACGGTCTGCAGGCCGATCCGTAATCCGATCAACTGATCGGTGTACTGGCGGGGCGCCATTTTGATAATTTTCGAAAGGCGCAGATCATTTTTATGTAAACTGTACTTTTCCCGGATCAGGCTCAGCAATTCGGTCTGCTCATTCTGTTTCTCCTTCAACTTCTTGATGATTTCCTGCTCATCCAGCATACAGGCGCGCATAATTTTTATATCGCCCTCGACGATTGATTTTTGTTTCAGATTGAGTTTCAACAACATCTCTTCGTAAAGGGCTTTTTCAGCAGTCAGAACTTCAATGAGTTGGGCAACCAGATCCTGCGCAATTACAGAGTCCATAATCATTCACTTTCCATTATTGGTAGGACCGGTAAGGCTTCCAGACCGGTCAGAATACCGTTATCTTTCAGGGCCTCGAAATCCAACGCCTGATCTTTTTCTTTCAGAGCCGAATAAATCGTATGCGCCAGTCCGATGCCGCCATTTTTAGCTACGGCATCGCCCATCACCGAGCTGAACATCATTTTGGGTAAATTGTTGGAACCACCGGTGGCATCTTCGGGAACTGTTTTTTCCATGGCCTTAAACATCTCGGTGATGAACAGGGCTTCCATCTCCTGACTCTTGGCCCTGATTTGCATATCGCGGGCGGCGTCCCCGGAAATTTCGGTCTTATTCGTGACCTTTTTATCGAACGATTTGATTTCATTCAGGGCGTATATTTTATCGGTTAGAATTTCCATATCATCCTTACATAATTATCAGTCGGGCGTTCAGGGCGCCGGCTTGTTTAATGGCCTGAAAAATGGCGATGATGTCGCGCGGTCGCAAGGCCAGTTCATTGAGCGCCAACGCCAGGTCGTTAACCGTCGTAGTCGTCGGAATGACGGCTACCTGCGCATCGGCTTCATTAACGGTGGTTTCAGTTACATATTCAACGACCGTTTTCCCGGTACTGCTGAAAGCCGCCTGCGGTTGGGAAATGACCGGCCGGCGTTTGACGTGAATGGTGAGATTACCGTGCGAAATCATGACTTCCCCGATTTTTACATTGCCGCCGGCTACGATCGTACCGGTGCGTTCGTTGATCACGACCCGCGCATCGACATCCGGTTCGACTCGCAGGGTTTCCAGAGTCGCGATAAACGTCACAACCTCATTTTGAGATCTGATTGCTTCCGGCCAGGTGACTTCAATAACGCCGGCATTGATCGGCTGAGCAATCTGGGCGAGCTTGTCGGAAGCATTCTTCCAGGCCGGATTTTGGGAATAGGTCGTGTTGATTTCTGCGGCAACCCGGTTTGCCGTCATATAATCAGGTTCGGTTAGGATTAATCGCAAGGGCTTGTTGAGATCGAATTTCTGATCCGTGGGTACATCCTCAAGCATGGCACCATTCGGAATCCGGCCGACCAACGCGTGATTCTTGCGGACCCGCTCGCCGGCTTCCGACTCAATGTTATATCCGCCGATTGAGACCGGTCCCTGCGCCATGGCATAAATTTTATTATCGGCCGACAGGAGCGGCGACATCAGCAAAACGCCGCCTTCCAGACTGGTGGCGTCGCCTAAGGAAGAGACGGTGACATCGAATAAAGTCCCGATCCGGCCGAAAGGCGGAGTCTTGGCGGTGATCATCACGGCCGCGACGTTTCGCGTCCGCAGTTGCGCTTTCGGAATAGTGATACCAAACCGTTCGAGCATATTGCTTATGGACTGGATCGTAAAAACCGTACCACGGGTGCCGCTGGAACGATCGCCGGTTCCACCCAGACCGACCACTAATCCGTAACCGATCAGCGATTTCTGGGCGATATTTTCGACTGCGGCGATATCCTTTATGCGCACCTGAGCCGAAAGCGGCCCCAAGAGTGCCAGAATTAAAATAATTGTCAGTGTATTTTTCGAGATGCTCTTCATAGACTGACTCCCGCAATCGCCAATCCGACCAGACCGACGCCCAGAATCCAGTTGCCCCAACGATGGACAGTTCCGGGTTTAAATATTTGGTTCTTTAGACCGCTTTTACGATATACAACCTTGGCGTCGGCAACATTATATGAATACACGATATTATCGTTGCCGATGTCACGCGGCCGCACCAAACCTTCGATCTGCATTAAATTGGTTTCTCCGTTGACTTCCATCAGGCGTTCGCCGCGGATTCGCAGGGTGCCGTTTTCCATTTTCTCGACGATCGTTGCCGAAATTTTTCCGGTCATGGTCTCGGTCTGGGAAGTGCCTTCATCGTTATCATGGTCAGTATTGACGGAACTCGACATTCCGAAAATCGGCAGAAAATTAGTCAATGTCCCGGTCACAGAACCTCCCGCAGCGGTACTGCTGTTGCCGGACGAATTGGCGGAGGATTCGCGGGACGCGTCCGTATTCTCGATAATAACGACTGTAACGATATCCCCGATTGAATAGGCTTTTATATCCGAGTAAATAGAAGGCATATCGCCGGCCGGTATCTGGGACAAAGCCAGAGCGGCCATTACCAATAATAGGGCGGCAATCCTTAAATATTTTTTCATAAATCACCTCGCGTATCGCTGATTGCGACCCGATCGGGCGCCGCTAAGATACCGGTTAACACTTTGCCGGTCTCGGTACATAACACCGATACGGATTGACCGACACTGGCATTCGTTTTAAGACGGCCTTCCGCTGAAACTATCAGGTTACCTTTATAAATCTGGATTTCGACATCGGCTCCGCGCTGGGCATCCGGCATACGTTTCAGCATCGAACTTTGCAGGATTTCGCCCGGTTTAATGACTCTGGCAGCTACCTTATCGGATAATTCGGAAGGCTGCCGATAATAATCCTGATGCGGATTGTTAATCCGGACCCGGCGCAGAATCAAATTGGCGGGGCTCAGAGCTTCATCCCGATCAATTTTCCGGGCTGCCGTCAGGACTTCATGGGTAACCAGTACTTCCACTGTCATTACATATTTGCGCTGCTGGCCATTGTCAGTCTTAAATGACACGTTTGCAGTTTGAATACCGATAAATGGCCGGCTGCGACGCGAATCGATTCGGAGAGTCGCCGGAATATAATTAGTAAAATTGATATTAGGACTGTTGATAATCCGGACGTCTAAATCCGGCTGGCCGACAGCGAGTTGCTCCGAAAAATAAAAGGCCAGCTTCTTGTTGAGAAACTGCATTTCAGCCTGCGCCCGGACATTACTCAGAATGCCGGTCGCCAAAATAAAAAAAACAACTGACAGTCGTTTCAATTGCATTTCACTATCGTTTCAAATTGTTAGTCATTGACAACAGGTCGTCGGCGGTCTTGATCGCCTTGGAATTGATTTCATAGGCCCGCTGAGCTACGATCAGATTGATCATTTCCTGAACGACATCCACGTTGGATTTTTCGAGATAGCCCTGCTCGACCGTACCAAAATTATCCTCGCCCGGGATGCCGTAAGTCGGATCGCCGGACGCTTCGGTTTGCGCATAAAGATTGCCACCGATGGCTTCCAGGCCGGTCGGATTTAAAAATGTCGCCAGCTCGATCTGACCGATTTCTTCCGATTCGGTCTCATCACTGTTAGTTACCGAAATGGTGCCATCCTCGGTGATTTCAATCGCCGAAACATCATCCGGGACCGTGATCTCGGGATAGAGTTTCAGACCGGAAGAATTCACGACATAGCCGCTGGAGTTGATCTGAAAAGTACCGTCACGGGTGAAAGCGATTTCTCCATCCGCCTGCATTACCTGGAAAAAGCCGTTGCCGTTAATCGCCAAATCCAGGGCATTTGAAGTTTGCTCGACCGAGCCCTGGCTGAAAGAACGGTAAGTCGAGACCGGTTTATTACCCAGACCGATCTGAATTTCACTCGGGCGCGCAAATTCCTTGGATCCGTCGGTACTGCCGGTGTTAACGGTTTCGTATAGTAAATCCTGAAATTCGACCATGCTTTTCTTGAAACCGGTCGTGTTGACGTTGGCTAAATTATTCGAGATTGTATCTACGTTCAATTGTTGGGCCGACATTCCGAGTGCGGCGGTTCGAAGGGATCGGATCATAATAAGTCTCCTCGCTAATCAATTGCTATAGCGACCGACTTCGGTAGTGACTTTCTGCGAAGCCTGGTCAATTGTGTTAATAGTTTTTTGAATACTTTCAAATTGCCGTTGTAAATCGATCATTTCGATCATTTCATTGACGGCATCGACATTCGATCTTTCCAGGCGGCCTTGTAAAACGGTCGCCGACTCGACCGTCACCGGCGTCACGGCGCGGGTCGTGAAACTGTTACCCGTAGTCTTGCTCAGGTTTTCATGGTTTTCAAAATCGACGATTTTAAGTTTATTGACAAGGACATTGCCGAGAAATATATCGCCGTTGGTGTGCACGGTAAATTCACCCGTTTTGAGACCGTCATCGGTAATCGCGATGTAACCGTCTTCACCCAGCACCGGATTTAGTTCGTTGGTGCAGAGCAGACCTTCGGAATTCACCGTAAAATGACCGTTACGGGTATAAGCCGGGCCTTTTTCGGTTTCGACTACAAAGAAGCCTTTTCCGGAAATTGCCAGATCGAACGAATTGCCGGTATCTTCGATAAGTCCCTGTGAAAAGTCGGTCGATACCTTGATATCCTGTACAGCGGTTCCCTGCTGTGTGAAAACGTCAAAGAAAGTGACATCCTTTTTAAAACCGACCGAGTTGATATTAGCCAGATTATTGGCAACGATATCGTTCCGGTTGAGTTGGTTGGTCAGTACTTTTGTCAGGGCTTTCAGTTGATTATCCATTTTCAATCCTTTTTTCCACAGAATCCTTAAGCAAGAACGCTGCCAAACCTATTTTGGAGGCTTTGACGCCGAAAAAAATTCCTTTTCTCCGATATAAAACCGACCGCCATGCGGTTAACCGGTAGCTCCTCCAGGGTCTGGGGCGCTATTCATGGAATTAATTACATCCAACGGAAAAAATTTCCATTAACGAACCGTCTTTGCCCCGGTTGTTCCGGAATTTTCTCAAACGTTTCCGGCTCCGGACGCATTTTTCTGTTGAGATTCAGAAAAAAAATCAGTAGCGTATAGCCATGCTTTGGATTAATGGTTCTGATCTCAGCAAATCCGGTTCAATAAAGGGCTGATTATTAATGAAACTGTCATTCGTTCGACAATTGAAGACCTTTGGCTGGCGTTATCTCGCCCTGATGAGCATCTGGCAGAGCGTTCCCGCCCAGCCCCAAAACCTGGTGGTCGTAAAATCCGGCAATTTACGGGAAGGACCGGGCATCGAGACCAGGATCGTCGCCAAATTAAGTCCGCAACAGACCTTGCTTAACCTCGAAAACAACGGAGAATGGTACCGCGTTCAGACCGAACAGAATCAGACTGGTTGGGTCAATGCGATCTTAGTCGAACCGGTTTCGGCGCTTGAGTCGACCAACTTCACGGAAGATAATCTGAAAACGGTTCAACAGCAATGGAGTCAGGCGGTCAGCCAGACCGACAACACTCAGTTAACCTGGGAAAAAATGACGACCCGGCAGACCGGGGTCCTGTTTTCCGGACCGGGCTTCAAGAATAAAGTCCTTAATGACGTACCGGCCGGGATTGCGGTTCATAAACTCGATTCGTCCGGCGAGTGGCTCTATGTGCAGACCGAGGATAATTTATTCGGCTGGGTCAATCAGGAGGTTTTCAAACCGGTCAGCCTTACCCAGTCCGTTCCATTCAAAAATCCGATCACCCTTACAAAAAATGGCAATCTGCGCCAGAATCCGGCCACTTCATCCGCTAAGATCAAATTAGTACCGGCCGGAACGACAGTGGATTTATTGGACAGCACCACCGACTGGCGGCAGGTGCGGACCGCCGATAAAACCGTGGGTTGGTTGAATATAATCGTCTTTCAGACGACATCCGCAGCTAAACCTACCGCAGTCATCCGGGAAGCCACCGTCGTCCGTAATGGCAATGTGCGTGAAGCACCGGACCTCAACGCTCCCGTCATTGCCAAAGTCCTGACCGGCCAAACGGTTTGGATTTCCGCTGAAACGGACGATTGGAAAAAGATCGCCCTGGCGGACGGCCGTACTGGCTGGATCAATCAAATCCTGTTTAAAAACCTTCCGGAAAAACCCACAGAAGTTACCAAAACAGAAAAACCGGTTGCTCCGGCGGTTACCCGGCCGGCGCCCGCTGCACCCGGAAAGGAAACCGCTCCGGACTCTCCACCGGTCGCTGATACTGCTCAGAGAATCAGTATCTTCACCGATGAACTGGCCTCGGCGGAAGAGTATCACGCCAACCGCGATATCGTCAAGGCCGTGGATAATTACTTTTCGGCCGAAGCTAAACTGGCCAAAAGCGCTGCGACGGCTCCCAAGGACCTGTGTATCAAATATCGTCTGGCTAAATGCCGGTATGCCCTGGCGCGTTCCCTTTATACCAAAGAAGATCCGAATCTCAGTGAAACCCTGACCAATGTCAGGAATGCCGCTTTCAGCAATGTCAGCTGCGCCGACGAAGCCCGTAAAATGCTTGATATCTGGGAAGACGCTCTCAGTCTGCGCTCACAGATTCTGAGCATTTTCAGCCTCGATTCAGTCAATCTGAATAAAATTACCAAATCACTGTCGGCCACTTCCGGACAACTGCCGATCCTGTACGAAGCCGAAGCAAAATACTTGATCGGGCGCTATTACCTCAGCCGGCTGAATAATCCGGAGGAAGCGATTGTCTGGTTAGATGAGAGTGTCTCGCTGTTCCAGGCTTATGACCGGCACCGCTCCATCACGCCGGACAGTAATCTGGAAAATTATTTTAAAGCCTGTTTAGACCTGGGCACGGCTTATTCCCAAATTTCAAAATTCGGGGACAGTTCGTCGGCTTTCAACTTAGCCTACCGAATTGCCAAACGCGCCAAGAATCAGGAATGGCTTCAGTATTATCAGAAGATTATTCGGGCTATCACCGATCGGTTGGATTAGGCCGGCGTCAGAATATCCAACACCTTTTGCAAATGTTTGGCCTCGCTCAGAACGCCGCGCAGTCCTTTGATGACGCGCTCGCGGTTACCGGTCTCGAAGGCAAATTCCAGGATTTCGGCCAATTCCAGGATATTTTTCAGGGACGGTTGAAATTCCTTGCGGAGAATTTCCACGTAGTCGACCTGTTTTTCATCTTCCGCTTCGGATCGTTTTACACCCTGGTCGGCGACCGGTTCTTTTTTGAGGTGGGATTTCAGCAATACCTGTTCGAGCGCCATCGATAATAATGTTCCCATTGCGGTATAATTTTCGACTTCATCGGACGAATAGGTATTCGCGACCGAATGTCCCAGATTCAGAACGCCGATCAGTTTTTCGCCGATCCAGAGCGGCAATGCCAGAAACGAACTGAATGATCGTTCCTTGCCGATCCGTGAATTTGACAGTGCGCCAAAAATGATGGGCGTTTTACGCTGTGCGATCCAACCGGATAAGCCCTGACCGGGGCCGAAGGGAATTTCATGCGCCAGATCGACTGGTTCCGGACCGTCCTGATAAAGAATTTTCAGGCTGTCACTGCGCTCTTCATATAAAAACAGGGTCGCCGAGTCGTACGGTACGAATCTGGCAATGTGCTGCACCAGGGCCTGGCAGGTTTCGTTGATTCCCAAATCCTGCTGGGCAATCTGGTGAATTCCGACGATTAATTCTGCTCTGTTCATTTTTTATGCAACATCTCTATAAGGTTAAACAATTGATCCTGCTCTCTGGATTGGTTCATCGGTAGACGGATCACCAGGCAGGTTCCCCGACCAGTTTTCTCGATCAACTGAATATCACCGCCAAGCGAATTCAGAATATTCTTGACCACGGTCAGCCCGAGACCGGGATTCCGGTCGGTCGTCTTGGTGGTAAAAAAGGGCTCGAAAATGCGTCCGCGGATTTTCGGATGGATTCCGCCGGCATTGTCGTCGAAATATATCTCTAACCATTTATCCGCCTCATTCCTCAGAAAAATATCGATCTGCTTTTCAGATGGCGCCGTCTGGCCCGATTCCAGAAAAGACTCGCGGGAGTTGGCCAGTAAATTGACAAAAACCTGTTCCATCGAAACCGGATTGATGATTATCGCGGTCCGCTGGTCGGAAGGCGTAATGGTGATATTGATCTTCTCTTCACTGAATTCGTAGACGAAAACCCCACAGGCATTTTTGAGAATTTCTCCGATATTGACCGGTGTGCGGTAATTTACTTCGGCCTGGTCGGCATAATTCCGAATCCGGCCGACGATTTTACTCATGCGGTCAATCAGTAAATTGAGTTCCGAAAATTCTGCCGTAAATTTTTCAGGCAGTTTCTGCTCGAGCAATTCCATGCGCATCTGAAAGGCCGCCAAAGGTTGACTGAGTTCATGCACGAATATTATTGACAGTTGGCGGAGGGAATGCCGATAGGTGCGCGAGATCGAGGAAGCCTGGACATTTTTCAATTCATTTTCGAAGAGTTTCCGCCCGGCCATGTTTTTAGCGGTCAGGATGTAGAATTCGACGGTCTGATTCTTTCCAAAAACCGGATTGATATTGACGACTACCGGAACATAGTTACCATTTGAGTTGAAATGGGCTGTGAAATTCCCACAAATATCCCGCATTAAATGTTCGAAAACACCGCCGGCGTTTCCCTCGCCCGGTATAGATTCCTCCTCATCCAGATGCATAATTTCGCCGATATACTGCCCGTGGCAGGTTGTGAATTCAGCCCCCAGTATTTCCAGAGCACTGCGGTTACAATATTCGACAAATCCCTTGTTATTCAAAATCAGGATTGCATCGGAAATATTTTCCAGAATCATGACGGTAGTCTGATAATCACGTAGCGTGGCCGGACTGATCCCGGACAGGTTTGAATCTGCCGTTGGATTACTTTCGGGCGGCGGGACGGTATAATTTCTGTCACTCATCACATCCACATGGCAATTCATCAAAGATTAAGTACCTCAAAGCACTAACAGATTAGTCTGGCCGGGTTGGGCCATCAGTTTCTCGAAGAATTTCTCTTTGACCATTTCGAGTACGAAATCCGGTTCAACCGCGCGGACTATCAGCCAGGCTTCTTCACCCCGGCAAAAGGAATATTGCGATTCGGATAAAATATAGGAGCCCCGGATTTCGAGTACATAGCGGTCAAATCCCAGACAATCCGCGACCCGGCCGCGCAAGACCGTTCCCACCCGGATTTGGCGGATCATTTTTTTCAGCTCATTGATAAAAATGAGCGGATAAAGGTTTTTATGGTGCTGGTTAAGTTCTGACATCGACTTTTTTCCGGTTTACGTTCATCATGATTAGAGCTTCATCGTAGCTGATTCCCTGTTCGCGCGCCAGGGCCCAGACAGGATCGGTATCGGCCGGAGATTGAGTCGCGGCAGTTGCGGTGCCGGAGGCTGCATCTCCCGCCGCAGTTTTACGTGACTTCGGCGGCGTGCTTTTTGGCTGCTTCCGGTTGGTACGGAAGATTTGAATAATGATAAACAGCAGCAGAAACAGGCCGGCAATTTTCAGGGCCAGGATCAAACGCGGTGTCAGCCAGGAGCCGGTTGGCGCGGAGGTGACGGGTAAATTGTCTCCGGATTGCGACTCCGGACTGCTTTCATCGGTAATAAAAAGCGAAAGCGCCTCGCCGCGCAGATCGCTGGTTACCGGACGGGTGCGGTACAGATCGAAAATGAATTTGTTGGCTGTAACCGCGTAATAATCGGCGATCAGGGCCAGTTTATCGGTTCTGCCGACGATCAGGATTGTATTCGAATCCGGAAAATTTACGGTCAATTCCAGCGGCTGGTTGTCAGTATCGCGGATCAGTCGTGCCCCGTAGTAGAGATTGGTATCGACCGGAGTGAGCCTGATGCTAAATTCGCCCTCGGCATAATTCACGGCCAGCTGCGGAATGACGAAGCCGGCGCTGTCACGGTTGGTCGGATTGGTCAGCACCAGCCGGCGGAAGGAGCGCAGGTCGCGGGATTTCAGAATGTAATGTCCGGACTGTGATCCGTTGCCTGCCAGGCCGACACCTGCCCACAAAAAGACGAGCACAAATATGGTCACACGACCTTTTCGAATCAATTCATTCTTAACGGGCGAGGATATCAATTTTCACTCCGGTTATTAAAGGGGATGAGGCTTGTTCGTCCGGGGCAGCCGGTTCGGGCGCTGAAGATTTGGCAAGCGACAAGGAAGAAAGTTCCAGTTTGTCGGATGGGCGTTCCTCATCCTGTTTTTTCTTTTTTTCTTTTTGTTTGTGGGTGTCATTATCGATCATTACCGCCGAACGCACGACATTCAGCTGGCTGATCGATAAATCCTGACCCGGACTGTCTAATGCCATATTAGGTCCTGAGATTCATTTTTGAAAGCGTAATTTTAACGTCGATCAGGGTTTGTTTCAGGATTTGTGAAACCCGCGATTCCGTAATATTTAACACCTGACCAATATCGGCCAGAGTCAGTTCTTCATAATAGTACAACGCGAGGATGAGCCGCTCTCTTTCGGGCAGATTGCGGATGATATTTTTAAGGTCGCTTTTCAGGGCTTTTTCGTCCATGAGTTTCTCGGGCGTCGGCAAATCTTCATCGGCGATGGTTTCCTTGCGCGTCAGGGATTGCTCATCGTCGTACAATTTATCATCGAGCGACAGCGAGAAATTCAAACTTTTCATCATCTGCAGGTCGTAATAATCGGCCTCCGACATCTCGGCATTATTGCAGATTTCCGACACGGAAGGATCGCGTTGTAAAACCTGTCTGAGACTATCGATAATTTTTTTAAGACGACTAACCTCTTTGATCTGCTCGCGGTTCAGAATCCCGACCCGGCGCACGGCGTCCATGATCTCACCGAAAATTCTCTTGTAAGAGAAGGTTTTGAAACTGACCCCACTCTCCGGATTAAAACGGTTGAGAGCTTCGATCAGGCCGATGATTCCGAACTGATACAGGTCTTCTTTCTTCAGAACTCCGTTAGCCGGAATATTCATCCTTCCAACGATGTACTTGACCAGCGGCAGGTAGGCAAAGATAACTTTATCCCTGGTTTCTTTGACTGGTTTCCGTAAGTATTCGGCTATCGGATCGTCGCCGGTCATTAATGCGCTTTGGCTGTACTCTGCTTTCATTTCTTATCCACACTTATTGTAGGTTTAGTCCGTTTTTCGGTAATCAGAATGCCCCAGCTTAAGAGATGCCCAGCAATCGAAAAAACGAACAGGACTCCGAGAAATACGACTCCACTCCGAAAAAGCCCCGCCAACAGACTGATGTCGTTAATCAGACAGATCAGAAAAGTCAGGATGGCCGTCAGCAGGGCAATTCCATAAATTACTTTTTTCATAACACCTCCCTGTCAAAATCCAGGTTACGGTTGTTGATTAATCGATCAAAGAAGCCCTGGTCCTTTTCAACATTCTGAATCGGCATCCAGAGTAACTTGCGCACGATCATTTTAAGGGCGTTGGATGGAACGGAATTGGGCACGTCGATTACCATGGCCTGCTGTCGCTGAATCGACTTGGCGATCCAGTTATCTTTTTGAATGGCGCCCCCGAAAACGATCTCGCTGTTCAGAAAACGCTGCACCATCAGGTTCATCTTGCCGAAAAGCGATAGCCCCTCTTCTTCCGATTCCACCATATTGGTTACCAATAAAATCGGCGTCTCCATCTGATTATGTCGAATGACCTTAATCATGCCATAAGCATCGGCAACCGAAGCCGGATCGGGGGTAACCACGACGACGATTTTATCGGCTCCGATGACAAATGACAGTACATTACGGGCGATGCCGGCGCCGGTGTCAACGATAACCTTGTCGTATTCGTGTTCCAGCCGGCCAAAAGCGTCCGCGAGTTTGGTCAGGGTATTGTTTTCGTTTTCGAGCAGTTCCCGCACTGCCGAGGCGGCCGGCAGAATATCGATGCCGTGCGGGCCATGCATAATCACTTTACGCAAATCCATATTTTTGGTGACCACATCTTCGATGGTATAGGTTGGCCGGATTCCCAGAAAAAGGTCGACATTACCGAGGTGAATATCGGCATCGATCAGGAGGACTTTTTTCTTGAGCTGCCGAAGAAGAATCGCCAGATTGACACTGATAAAAGTCTTGCCAACTCCGCCTTTTCCGCTGGTGACACTGATTATTTCCGGTAAATTGCGCTCGAGTTTGAGACCGGCAAGGGTAAAAATGCTCTGACTTGTTTCTTCCATCTTCGCCTACTTAATTTCCATAAATATTTTATCCAGAATGTAATTGCTGTCCGAATTGGCGATGTCGCTCATCAGGGTTTGTCCGAAACCGGAAAAGTACAGCGGCAACGCGCTGCGCTGAATAAGGGATACTAATTTCCCCGGTCGCCGGAGTTCATCGACTTTCGTGAGCACCAGACCAGCCGGTTTCAGGATCTGGTATCTCTGATTGTACCAGTCATTATCCTGCAAATCGGTGGTGGCGCTTGTGACTATCAGAATTTCGATACCGTCTATGTTGGTAAATAAATCTTGTAATTCCCTGATCTGATCTACAGACATCGGATTACGTCCCGGAGTATCGATCAGCACCAAATCCGCCCCTCTCATATTTCCGAGTTCATCCGGCAGGCCGGCCGGATCGCGCAATTCGATAACCGGTACGCCTGAGACCTTGGTATAGGCTTTAAGTTGTTCGGCGGCCGCCATCCGGTAGCGGTCCGTCGAGATGATCGCGACTTTCTGGGCGCCGGTCAGTTCGGAATTCAGACCAAGTTTCATGATCGTGGTGGTTTTGCCACAGCCGGCCGGTCCGATGAATGCCATTATCCGTGGTTTTGGCATTTTTTTGGGTGGATTATATTTGAACTGATTCAGCGTATAGTTGATTTCACTCCGGACAGCTTCGATGATCTCGAGGTGACTGACGGCTTCATTATTTTCCAGTTTCAAATATGCCCGGCGGACGAAGGCATTGGCATCTTCTTCCATCATCCCGGACAATTTCAGTTGCTCATTAATCACCGAGAAGTCTTCCGGAAAATCCGGTTTATTCAGGTTGTACAAACGCAGATTCATACGTTTCATTTCATGTAACAGAGTCTGCATCTGTTCGTTGAATTCGGGGCTGAGGCCGGGCGGCGCGGTCGGAGGCGCTATCATTTTATTCAGCAAATTGGTAAACGGTCCGGGCAGATGTCCGTTGCCGGAAGGAGCCGGAGATAAGTTTGGACTTTGCTTCCGGGGAGCGCTTTCCCTGGGCAAAGTCACTGTGATTTCGACCATTTGTTGACCATCGGGAGAATTGTTATCCGGTTCAACCCCGGCCGATTCCAGTAGAATGACCTGATCTCCCAATTCTGCGCGGGCCTGCTTCAGCGCCTCCTGCAGAGAGTGTCCGATATACTTTTTAATTTTCAACGGGGTACCTCACAGTTCCGACCGATTTCAAGTTGGTATTGGGATTCAGTTCGTTATAAGACAAAACGTAGGTTTGCGGGAAGACCGGCTCGATAAAATTTTTCACCAAGCGCCGGATCTGGGGTGAGACCAGCAGGATCGGTTTGGCGCCGTTCGTTACGATCTGATCGGTTCTTTCACCGATTGACTCGAATAATTTATTGACCTGCTGGGGCGTCAGTCCCAGGTTGCGCATCTTGCCGTTACCGCTCTTGAGGGCTTCCATGACTTTATCCTCGAGGCGCGGTTCGAGCGTGCAAACCGTCAGAGTGTTGTCGTCCTGCTTGAAATAATCGGTAATCGTCTCTGTCAGAGCGGAGCGAACGTATTCGGTCAGTACATCCGGATCTTTGGAGTAGGTGGCATAATCGGCAATCGTTTCCAGGATCATGGTCAGATTACGAATTGGAATTTTCTCGCTCAGCAGATTTTTCAGAACCTGATTGACGACACCGAGTGATACAATGTCAGGTACCAAGCCGTCGACTACGGCCGGATGTGTTTCCTTGAGGTGATCGAGCATGCGCTGGGTTTCCTGACGATCCAGCAGTTTATAGGCACTGGCTTTGAGGGCTTCCATCAGGTGAGTCGCTACGACCGCCTGGGGTTCGACGACCGTATAGCCGGCCACTTCGGCCTTTTCCTTTTCGTGCTTGGGAATCCAGAGCGCCGGCAATCCGAAAGTCGGTTCCTTGGTTTCGATACCCTCCAACTTGAGGCGCTCGTCGGGATTGATGACTAAATAATAGCCGATCATGATCTTCCCGCGCATCGTTTCCACGCCATGAATTTTAAAGACATATTCGTTTGATTGCAGCTGCACATTATCCCGGATTCGGATCGGCGGAACGATAACGCCGAGTTCGATTGCCAGACTTTTACGGATTGTGGAAATCCGGCCGAGCAAATTGCCGCCCTGGTTGGTGTCAACCAGGGAAATCAGGCCGTAGCCGATTTCAATCTCAAAAGGGTCCGGATGCAGAAAATTCTCGATCTTTTCCTCTTTTTCCGGCACGGCAACTTCTTCCGGTTGTTCACCGATTTCCTTTTGCTTTGCCTGGTTTTTTTCCGCCATGTAAGCCGCCCCCGCCACTGCTCCGGCAATCAGGATAAATGGCCAAAACGGCAGGCCGGGCACAAATGCCATCGCCCCCAGAACCGCGGCCGTGACGTAAATAGCGCGGGGTTGTTTCGCAATCTGATTCGCGATGTCATCACCTAGGTTCGAGCTGGACGATGTCCGGGTGATAATGATTCCGGAAGAGGTTGAGACGATCAAAGCCGGAATCTGGGAAACGAGCCCATCGCCGACTGTCAGTAAAGTATAAAGCGCGGCTGCTTCGCCGACCGGCATTCCGCGCTGGAGAACCCCGATCGCGAGTCCGCCCACGATATTGACGGCAGTGATAATCAAACCGGCAATGGCGTCGCCGCGCACAAACTTGGCCGCACCATCCATCGCCCCGTAAAAATCCGCCTCCTTGGAGATTTGAATCCGGCGTTTCTGGGCATCCTGATCGTCAATCAAGCCGGCATTCAGATCCGCGTCAATGGCCATCTGTTTGCCAGGCATGGCATCCAAAGTGAAGCGGGCGGTGACCTCCGCAATACGCGTCGAGCCTTTCGTAATGACTACAAAATTGATAATGACCAAAATCAGGAAAATGACAATGCCGACGATAAAATTGCCCTGAACCACGAACGAGCCAAAACTTTGGATGACTTCGCCGGCATAGCCCTGACCGAGAATCAAACGGGTCGTGGCAATATTCAACGATAGCCGGAATAGGGTTATGATCAGCAGCAGCCCGGGAAAAACCGAAAAATCGAGCGGACTGGTCAGGTAAAGCGCCACAAACAACATGACTAAGGAACTGGTAATATTCATCACCAGCAATACATCCATAAACATGGTCGGCAGCGGTAAAATCATCACGCCCAGGATCAGCACGATTCCAAATGCCAGAGTCGCATTGGTGACGCGGGAATTACTTCCGCTGCCGTTCAGTTGGAAAGCATCGGACGAAGCCGTTTTGACTGACGGACTTTTCCGGTTGGCGTTATTGGGACGTGGTTTAGCTGGCATATTAACTGTTAAACCTGGTTGGGATTTTCATTTTTTTCAGACGGTACACCTGGGCAAATATTTCCGCTACCGCCTGATAATAAACCATCGGAATCTGCATCCCGACTCTCAAACTATCGAAAAGACTACGCGCCAGGGGTTTGTTCTCGATGATCGGAATACCATGTTCCCGGGCGATTTCCTTGATTTTTTCGGCGACCTTGCGCTGTCCCATGGCGACGATAACCGGAGCGTCGGTCTTCTGCTTGGGTTCATATTTCAAAGCTACGGCAATATGGGTCGGGTTGGTGACCACTACCGTGGCGGTCGGTACCGCCGTCATCATCCGGCGCCGGGCAACCTGACGCTGAATCGAGCGAATCCGCCCCTTAATTTCCGGATTTTCGTACTGCTTGAATTCGTCTTTGACTTCCTGTTTGGTCATCCGCAGGTTCTTTTCATAATTCCATTTCTGATAAGCGAAATCGGCGGCCGCCAGAACAACCATAACCAGGCCGACCTTTACAAACAGGTTGAATATCAATTCGGTAATAAAAGTCGTGAGCTGCCACGGAGTGACTTCCGCCAAAAGCCAAAATTCGTCTAAACGTTTTTTCACGATTACCCAGCTGACCCAGCCGACTAATCCAATTTTCAGAACACCCTTCAGCAATTCGACCAGTGAGCGCAGCGAAATCAGGTTCTTAAGACCTTTAAACGGATCGAGCTTGTCTAAGCGCGGCATCAGCGCTTTGGAGGAAAAGACAAATCCGCTCTGGCCGATATTAGATGCCAATGCAACCGCCATAATAACCAGGAAAATTGGGGCAATGACCGGTAGTAACCACAGCAGAGTCTTGATGACTAATATTCTTATGGATTCCGACGTCAGCGTAAACATACCGGCGCTCTGGTATATTTCCCGCATGAATCTCCGGAGAATGTCGTATAAAGCCGGCATCAGGTATTTGAGCGCAATGATTCCGGCAAACATAACCGCGACGGAATTCACTTCCATGCTTTTAAAAACATTGCCCTCTTCGCGCGCCAGCTGGCGGCGGCGATCGGTAGCTCGTTCGGTTTTATCCTGTTGTGAATTCTCACCCATATCAGCGGCCTGCTACTAATTTTAAAACCGTTCCCAAATAATTCACCATCTCGTGATATACCGAATCGAATATCATCTGAAAAATGTACAACGAAGAAATCAGCGCCAGGATGCCGAGGATAATTTTCAACGGCAGGGCTACAAAGAAAATATTCATCTGCGGCATTACCCGGGCGGTCAAAGCCATGGCCGTATCCACAATCAGCATCAAGGCCAGAATCGGTCCGCCCATCCGCAACGCGATTATGAAAATATTCCCGCTGCCGCTGATCAAGCAGGCGCCCAGGGCTGGCGGAAAATGGCCGTCACCAACCGGGATCAGCTTAAAATTATTGAAAATCGTTTCGATAAAAAAATGATGCCCGTTGATTAAAATGAAACAAATAATCGCAAGCAGAATCCAGAATTCACTGATAATCGACTTTTCCTGCTGACTGAAAGGGTCAAAAATATTGACCGCAGCAAAACTCATCTGCCGGCCAATCAGTTCGCCTGCCATATTAAAACCTTCGAAAACCATCGCCGCACCAAAACCGATTACCAGTCCGATCAGCACCTCCTGCGTCAGCATCGCCAGTAACATGACAACCGAATCGACCCGCAGCTGACCGATCTTGAGCAATGGAAAAATAATCAGCGACAAGACCAAAGCCAGCATCGCCCGAACGCGGGTCGGAACCACCGCATAGCTGAAAAACGGCAGGATCATCAACATGGCAGTAATCCGCGCAAAGACCATTAAATAGCCCGGAACCATCAAATTTATCTTATCGATCAGATCGTACATTTTACTGCGTCATTAACGGAATCTGGTTAAAAATTTCCTGGGTATACGTGATTAGGACCTCCATAAACCAGGGCATAAAAATCAGGATGATTAAACCAATGACCACCATCTTGGGAATAAAGGTCAGGGTCATTTCATGAATCTGGGTGATCGCCTGGAAGATCGAGACCACCAAGCCAACGACCAGCCCGGCCCCCAGAATCGGGGCCAGGATATATACGGCGGTCCACATCGTCTCGCGCGTTATGAATATTACATAATCCACGTTCATAATTACTTGAATCCTTTGACTAACGATTCGACGGTCAGATACCACCCGTCCACCAGGACAAATAATAAAATTTTTAACGGCATCGATATCACCGTCGGCGGCAACATCATCATGCCCATCGAGAGCAGTACGCTCGCCACGATCATATCGATCAGGAGCATGGGCAGATAAATCAGGAAACCAATCTGAAAAGCGGTCTTGATCTCACTGATCATAAACGCCGGTATGACCGTCGCCAGGGAAAGTTCTTCCGGAGTCTGAACCGTCTTTTCATTACTCAGGCGATGAAATAATTCGAGTTCCTTCGCACGGGTTTGTTTCAGCATGAATAGTTTAATCGGTTTGCCGGCTTCCTGAAAAGCCGTGCGCTGATCGATCTGATTGTTCAGGTAAGGCTGCAAAGCCTTGACATTCATTTCGTCGATCACCGGCCGCATAATGAAAAAGGTCAGAAAAAGTGATAATCCGATCAAAATCTGGTTAGCCGGAACGGTCTGGGTTCCCAGTGCCGTCCTGATAAAGTGAAAGACGATCAGAATGCGTGAGAAGGAGGTCATCATGATCAAGATCGACGGCGCCAGAGACAAAATCGTGATTAAAAAGAGAATCTGCATCGTCTGGCTGAAATCAGACGGTTTGGTGGCTTTGTCGACGCCAATCGTGATTTTGGGCAGAGCCTGAGCCTGACCGATCTGCGGGATCACCAGCAGAATAATCAAAATAACCGGCAGAATTTTCAGTAATTTATTCACAGGCATTCCTTCTCCTGTTCGCTTCCGGATTCGGCTTCCCGTTTAAATAATTTGATAAAGGATTGGGTGGTTGACATCGGCGTGGACTGCTCAAACTTTTCATCCTCATCGGTCTCCGCGAACTCCTTAATCAGGTTAATGGAATGATCGGTTACTCCCAGGAGCAATTTGCTCTCTTCCACCCGGACCATTACCAGATACTGCTTGGGGCTTAAATGACGTTTCCCGAGAATTTCAAAATGATAGCGGCCGGCGCCGTCGATGACATTGCGCTTCTTGTAATATTTCATCGCGAGCAACAGGATAATTATGATCATCCCGGTTACCACGATGGTCCGGACGACGTAAGAACCAAAACTGCGGGGTGATTCAGCGTTCTCCGAAGTGACATACGCGCTGTCCGACATGGCCAGCGACGAGCGGTGCGAGGTACGGTTCATCGTCATGACGATGCCGAGAACAGCGATCACCATAAACAGCAACGCCAGACCCAGCGAGCCTGAACGTCCTCGTGATAAACCGGATTGGTTATTCATCATCCTAAACTCTGAATCCTTTCTTTGGTACCGGCCAGCTGCGTGATGCGGATGCCGAAATAATCGTCGACGACCACGACCTCGCCTTCCGCCAGCTTGCGGCCATTCACGAAAATTCCGAGCGGCTCGCCGGCCGCCTTTTCCAATTCCACCACGGAGCCCTTGCCTAATTTTAAAATATCCTTAACCAGCATCGTTTTCTTGCCAAGTTCGACATAGATTTCCATCTCGACATCCATCAACATGTCGATATTACGCGGCTGGGCCAGATCGACGCCCTCGGTCTTAAAACTTTGGAACTCGACCGGGTGGACATTCGTAGCCGGCTGCGGTTCGTCCCTGAATCCGGCTTTATCGGAAGCGGAGCCCGGCTTGCTCTCTTTCATCCAGACGAAATGATTAACGGAAATCGTGGTGGCATCCTTCGTCACAGTATGCACGGCACTCAGACCACTTTCATCAGCCGGAATCAGATTCAAAGTATCGGCGGAACTGTTACTGACGATACAATTAATTTCATCAACTTTAAAATTCTGTCCGTTACCCTGCGCCAGGGACTGAACCTGCCCGATAATTTGATTAGCCATCTCTTTCAGACCGTCGAGATGTTCCGGCCCGACTTTTAAATCCGGTTCGGCGCCGGTCATCCGGCTGTAAATATCCAAAACCGCATCCGGCGTGAGCAGAAAAAGATGTTCGAAGCTGCCAGAATTCAGACTGACGCGGATGGCAACTTGCGGATGTTTGGTTTTTTGAATTACGGCGGTCGGCTGGTTCTTCTCATCGGCTTCATAATTCCAGGCTAATTCATTATTGAGCACCTGGTTGATTAACTGGTTCAGATCATCGTGATAATTATTTAAAAATGCGACAAACGATTTTTTCATTTGGTCAGATTTCATCTTCTTCTGCTCCCTTTAAAATGGAATGGATTCGCACGGCATAGTTATGCTCCCGGCATCCGATAAAAGCATCATAGGCATGCATATTGTAAACATAAGCCGGGATTTTCGAACTGGTCCGGGTATCCAGACACAAAACATCTCCGACTTTTAAATTAATGACTTCGTTCACGGTCATGGTGGTTTTTCCCAAAATGACTTTAAAATCGACTTTGGTCTGGTCGAGATTGGATTCGATCAGATCCCGTTCTTCCTGAGAGGTCTGCTGGGCGCCGAACAGGATTTTACTCTGGACTTCCGGCCGCGACAATACATTCGATATCCACATATACGGATAACAAATGTTCATCATGGTGGTGTTGCCGCGTACTTTTATTTCCATCGAAACGACTACGACCGGTTCGGAAGCCGGGGCGATCTGGACAAATTCCGGGTTGCTCTCGAAACGCTGCAACAGACACTCAAATTCCTTCACGCTTTTCCAGTTCTTGGCGATTTCGTGCGAAATGCGGTCCACGACCCGCGTCATGATTTTCCGTTCAATGACCGAAATCGGCCGGCTGATCGAAACGAAACTGCCCTGTCCGCCAAACAAACGTTCCACGATAAATACGACTAATTGCGGACTGATCTCCAGAACAAACTGGGAGGACGGATCGCTGATCTGGCCGACATACGTGGCCGCCGGCGAAGCTATGGACATTACGAATTCGGAATACATGATCTGGTCGATCGCCAAAAGGTTCATATCGACGATCATTCTCAGCTGGGCGGACAGATAAACACCCAGATTACGCACCAGACCCTCGTGTACGTTTTCCAGCAGACGCATCTGTTCCTTGGAAATCAGGTTCGGATGCTTGAAATCGTAGAGGGCTAATTTCTTTTGATTTTCCGCAGATTCGGCGTCACCTTCCTCACCGGTGGAGACGCTGGTCAACAGAGCATCAATTTCTTCCTGAGACAGTACTTTTGCCATTCTTCCTGGGGTTTATTTATAGTTAATGGTTTTCATTGGATTACTAAGGTCACATAATAAAGGCTGTCTATTTTTCCGGCAACCAAACGTTCGTTAACCAGATTGGTCAGATCGATCCGGGACGACTCCTGGAAGTTCAGATCGAGTATTTCATCTTCATTGAATTGTCGTAAATATTTAATGATCATATCGCGAAACTGTGGTTCGCGGGTTTCGACTTCTTTAATTACCTCGGAGTTTTTCGATTCAAGGGCAAATTCCGCCATCATAAACCGGCGTCCGGTGCTGCCCAGCGTATTCACGGTGATGTCTTTGATAACGTAAACCGGTCCCATCAGTTTCTTTTCATTCTTAGATTCTTCTTTTTTTTCCTGCGCTTTTTTAATCTGACGTTGCTGATTGGCGGGTAAAAGCACTTTTTTGGTTAAAAAATAGGCCCCGGTTCCAGCTCCGCCCAGAATCAGCAGGATCACTAATATCTTAACAATCAGCCCGCCTTTTCCGGGTTTCTTCTCTTTTTCCCCGGACTCATTTTCCGGTCTTTTTTTCCCGGACTCTTCTTCGGGTTCGGCATTTTTTTCGATTTCTTTATTTTTTTTCATCCTGGTCGGTCTGTTTAATTTTCGGTTGTTAATACTGACGGAGATAGTAATCTCAAATTCCATGCCAGCGGCGCTTCTTCAAGCGTTCGCCTGTTAGTTTCCGGTGCGCTGCATTGGCCCGTAAAGGTACTCGCAAAATGGTCCTAATCGTCAGGAACATTCCCGGTTGGGCGTTCATTTCAAGGCCGGATTATTTCCCGTTGGGATATTTATTAACGGTGGAATTGGAATTAAAACGCCCGGTCAATTATTACCCGGTCGGAAGTTTCCGGGACATAACCGGGAAAATATTTCCGTTTTTAAATTCAATTTTCCCGGCTTAAACCGGCGCGGAAGTCGCTTTGGTCAGGCCGGGATGCCGACTTAATATTACGGTGATTTAATGGGTAGGTTATCTGAAGAATTCCGTCTTCTTCCAGGTCACGAGGAATTCGACCCGGCGATTGAACTGACGGTTTTCATCGGTGGTATTGGGGGCTACCGGACGGTATTCGGCATACCCGGCCGGGACTAATTTTTCGGGGGGAACATCGGACTGATTGATCATATACTTTACGACCGTCATAGCCCGGGCTAACGATAGTTCCCAGTTGGAAGGATAAAGCGGCGTATTGATCGGCACGTTGTCGGTATGTCCGCTGACCAGCACTTCTTTGGATTTATCCTTGATCATATCGCCAATAATGTCAAGTAATGGATATGCCATTGGCTTTAACTCGGCCTTACCAACGTCGAACATGACTTTATCACCCATGCGGATCAGCAGACCGCTGCCGGTATATTTAATCTGAATCTGATCTTCCATTCCCATTTTTTGAGCTGCTTCCTGTAGCTGGCCGATATTTTCCCGAACCTCCTTCTCAAATTTTTCGCCGGCTTCAGACAGGCTAATACTGCGGGTTTGGACTGGAGAGGGATAATTTTTCATTACACCGAGCGCCCCTTTCAGCGAATTGGCAGCCGCCCCGAATTTTACCTCATCCATATTCGAGAACGATACCAGCAAAACAAAAAAAGTCAGCATCAGGGTGACCATGTCGGAATAAGTCAGCATCCAGAACGGTGCGGACGGCGGCGGATCGTCTTCGACTTTTTTTCTCATTTGGAAGCCGTTTCCAGTTCTTTTTGATTGGCAGCCCGTTGTTTGGGCGGCACGAAGTTCAGCAACCGGCGGTTGATATTGCGAGGATGTTCGCCCTGCTGAATAGCTAGCACGCCTTCAATAATCAATTCTTTTTGGGTAACCTCTTCTTCGGATTTGTTTTTCAGTTTACCGGATAATGGTAAAAAAACTAAATTGGCTAACACCGAACCATAGAAAGTTGTGACCAAGGCGACTGCCATACCGGCTCCGATGTTGGACGGATCATCCAGGGCCCGCAGCATATTTATTAAACCGATCAGGGTTCCCAACATACCGAAGGCTGGTGAATATTCCCCCATCGCCGAGAAAATGGCCGAGCCTTTACGATGCCGTCCCTGTAGATAGTTTAACTCGGTCTCCATGATATTACGGATGGTGTCCGGCTCATTGCCGTCAACGGCCATCATCAGTCCATCGCGCATGAAAGGATCCTCGATTTTACTGAGTTCCCGATCAACGGCCAGAATGCCATCTTTCCGGGTGATTTTAGCCAGTTCCACAAATTTCGCTACGATTTCACTCTGGATATTATCCTGAGAGCGGAAGGCGTTCCTGAGCACTCCCATTACTCCGAGAACGTCCTTCATGGTATATTTGACCATCGTAGCCGCCAGGGTTCCGCCTACTACAATCATGATCGAGGCGGGATCGAAAAAAGCGGAGATATCACCATTCAGCATGATCGACACGACGATCAATACTACTCCGGTGACTATCCCGATGAATGTGGCAAGATCCATTACCGTTTCACCTTCGTTTCAAAGAAATTAATTGCCACCAAAAAATCCCGGGCGAGTATCAAACCGGTCCAGGTCTGCCGGAAGAACCGGCAGACCTGTAACCACCATACCTTAACAGAATTCATTCTGTTATTTTTCATTTTACCGTTTCATGCTATTGAGTACATCAAACAATTCATCGAAAGTCGTGATGACCTTCGAAGCGGCCTGGTAGGCTTGTTGCGAGGCGATCATATCGGTAAACTGGCCGGCCAGATCGACGGTCGAACCTTCCAGATAACCGGAATTGATCTCGGCGCCCTGACTTTCAGCCGTGCCGATATGGGCAATACCACTTTCATCGGTGGCAGTATAGTTGCTTTCGCTGGTTTCAGCCAGACCGAGCGGATTATTGAAATGAGCCAGGGCAATCTGCGCCAGCTGCATTTCTTCGCCGGTATCGAATAAACCAACAATCGAGCCGTCCGATTCTATCGAGAAACTGCTCAAAGCTCCCGACTGACGGCCATCCTGGTCACGACCATACAGGGTTGAAACCGAATTGTACTGCGACAAACCGGAATAACCTTCACTTTCGTTACCCTGGATATTGATAACCAGCTCGGACGAACCATTATTCGGATTAACCGTTAAGGCGTCAACGCCGCCGTCATAGGTAAACGATATGAATTCACCACTGTCGTCAAAAAAGACCTTACCGGTTCCGCCGCTGGAGATGACTTCATCGCCGGAGCAAGTGACATCCCAGGCCCATTCGCCGTTTTGCTCGCCCTTCACAAAGTTAATCGTCAGAGTGTGGCTTTCGCCGAGACTGTCATAAATTACAACCGAGGTCGATACTTCAGCCGTATAACCTTCGGTGGAATTGGCAAAACTCGGCACGGTAATATCGCCGACATTTGCGGAATTGGCGGTGATGCTGATAGTTGTATCGCTATTGCCGGTGGCCAGATCGGTTATGGTTAGTTTCCCATTTACAACCGTCACTTCCGAACCACTGTCATAGGCATCATTAAGCGCATCGACCATAGCCCCAACAGTCGTACCATCGGCTCCATAAGTAAAGGTAGCGTCGATGACCGATCCGTCACTGGCCGTGCCATCGATATTGAACAGGTCGCCGCTGCTCAGATTGGTAGTCACTTGCAGCAGATCATTTAATTCCGTATCGTCAGTTGCATATTCACCCGAAGTAGCCGTATCGCCATCGGCAAATCCGAGTTCGGTCAGAACATCGTTGGTGCCGCTGGTCAGAGTCAGAACCGTATCTTCTTCACCGTCTATGGCTCTGAACTTAAGGTTACCACCAGCATTTATGGCTTCGACATTACCATCCAGATCGGTTTCGGCG